>Ga0307515_10001336_pt1 | contig 55815 bp, 20 predicted proteins | sample 17_EM_MG_FD_194513 | JGI IMG/M metagenome (GOLD analysis project Ga0307515, IMG submission 194513) | Populus trichocarpa ectomycorrhiza microbial communities from riparian zone in the Pacific Northwest, United States - 17_EM | ecosystem: Host-associated > Plants > Roots > Unclassified | place...
TTAGTTTTAGCTTTTATTAATTAAAAAAAAGAAATATTTAACTAAAACTTACGGTTGAAAATAAATTTATTTTGCAAATAACCAATATAATTATGCATGTTGAATATGATTCACCATGTGTGTGATTTTTTTTTCTAGTGGCCTTGACTGTCTGAGGATATTGTTGATGTTGTTTTTTAAAGTATTTTTTATTTAAAAATATATTAAAAATATTTTTTTTATTTTTAAAATTTATTTTTAATATTAACACATCAAATTACTTTAAAAACATAAAAAAATAAAACTAAATCCTTTTAAAATATCTTTCAAAATACAATATCAAACACCACCGAAAACGGTAGTGTTAAAGTTTTGAGCTGCTTAAAACGTTACCCCAAATATGCACAAAGAAAAAGATTATAACGGTGTTGTGTGTGTAGTCAAGAACTCAGTTTATGAAATACGATCAATTATTATTATTAAAAAAAAAATAGAAACACAGACCTCACTATTAAAAGGAAGGGATACAAAGAAGTAAAGAGCAAAATAACCTTTTTCAATATTCTTTTCCAACATCTATTACGAAAACATTATATTATATTAATCTTACTCGAGAAGTATCATTATCGCATGCCCATTTTGTTTCGGACCATGCCAATTCCATCCCAGGATCATCAAAAGTTATCCGGGTTAAGTTTTTCGAGGAGAATTAAAAATTACACCATGTCAACAATTTTCTAAAAAAATTCAATAAATTCACTAATCCATATAGTTTCCAGCCAGAGCTCAACCGGGGCAAAATTTGGATTGCAGGTTGGCAGATTAGCTATAATTTTTTTTTTTAAGAATTAAAATAATATTATTTTTAAAAAATATATTTTAAAAATAATGTGAATAAGTTTTTTAATTTTACATAGATCAGCAAGATTATAAACTAGCTGTAATTTTAAATTAAGTTAAACTAGGGTAATTTTTTTATTTTACTTTTAATCCAAGACAGGTCTAAACCTTAATTTGACTATTATACTAAAAGGGTATTTGAGAATATAATTGTGGTTGTTTTTTAAAATATTTTTTAGGAAAAGCTTTAAAATAATATTTTTTTATTTTTTAAAAAATTATTTTTGATATCAGTAAATAAAAATAATTTGAAAACACTAAAAAAATATTAATTTAAAATAAAAAATAAAAAAAACTTTTAAATTTTTTTAAAAATACTTTAAAAATGCAAAAATAAATATGTTCTAAATATAATTTTTATGATAAATTTTCACCCGAATTATCAGAGTGAGATGCAGCTGATTAGCCAGTCCAAATAGTAGTAAGGGCCGAAAACTACCAAAAATAGAATTTCAATCGGAGCCTCTTGAAAAGAGAAAGCCGAGCCCAAGCCCTTAAATCACGTGCGATAACAAAGGACACAAATTCTCGGACCCCACATGATGCGCTCCTCCGTGCTGTAATCGCACTACCAGATTCTCATGTCCCCGTAATTTTTTGATCAGGTCATGGACACTTCTGTACTTTCATCCTCCTCTAATATGCGGCGACCCGTGTTTTAAACCTTGGAAATCTATTTAATTAACGGTTTAATCTTGTAGACAAGAGGTGATTGGGCAGGCACACATCCTACGCTAGATATTAGTTGTTTTTTTAGGGATGAATGTGATAAATTAATGAGATGTCATTTTTATAATTACTTATACTCCATTTAATTTCTTTAAAATTATATCATTTTATTATATATATATATGTGAACATAAAACAAATTACGCTGGAATCAATTTTAGCAATATTGCAAAATTAGGTTGTAGTATTCTATTTTTAGATAATGATGAATTTACTTTGTTAATTTATAGTAGTTTTTCGTATTGTTTAATATCTTTCACACATTTTATCATTTAAAAAAACTTAGGATTATCACTCTTTGTTTTGTTTTATTTTATTTTTAGTTTGAATAATTGAGATGTATTGCTTTTTTAATTAATTATATATACTAACATGTTATTTTGAACTAACTCTCAACTGTAATTGAATTTCATTATAGTATTTAATTTAATTTAATTTCAATAAATAAGTTGAATTTACTTGCTTAGAATAGTAGAAAAAATTTGTTTTCTATATTATTATCATTGTAGATGAGTATTTTTTAAAAATTAATTTTAACATTATTTTCTCTTTTTTTAATACGGTAAATAAAAATAGTTGACCTCTAATTTATTTTTGTATCATTTTTAAAGATTAAATTTCATTAAAAGTTTAATTATTGATTTTCAAAATGATTTCAAATATAACACTTCACTACTAATACTAATTCCGAGGGTTCTAAAAAGCTTGAAAATTAAATTCCTTGACAATGAAATTTCTTTTCAAATAAAAAAAATTAAAATACAACATAAAATCTCATCTATTATTTTATAAAGTAATTAATAACTCATCAATTAAATTCTAAATAAATTATTCACACTTCTTGTATCCAAGTTAATTTTTTAAAACTCTGCAAAATCATTTAAATAATGTATTCTTGGAATCATTTAAAAAAATAATTTAATCTTAATGAATTTCAAAAACATTTTTAGAATAATATAAATTCAACAAAATTCTGAACGGTGTTTTTACTGTAATAATAGATATAATTTATAATGAATTGCTAAAATAAAATTATTTATTATTTATTATTTGGTGGGAAAAAATCAACAATCTACATGTCATAAAAAGGATGTCATTTAGCACCGTTAATGGAGACTTATTATCCACTAATCCTCGCTATCAAATCCAGACAAACATCGCAATCAAAATAAAATCCCCATTTTACCCTTATGATCTACTTTTGACTATCCTCCAATTTATGTCCTTCTAATTCCTCGTTGAACTCACACTCTTGTCTTCTTGTCCTCTGGATTTCCCTTAATTACTCACCATCAACATCTTCACTCTATCGTCCACTTTACTCCCCCCCCTCCCCCCAACTCACCGAGTAAGCTTTCAAAACTCGCCCGACTCATGAGCCGATTTAGAAGAATCGAAATCTTCGAGCCGCACTATGCTCCCGTCTTACTCAGAGAAACCTCCATTTTCACTCCGAAATCACCCGTTTTTCCATCCTTTGAAGAACCCGAGGAGCTCGGTTTTGCTGCCTTCGATCTCTTGTGCTCGAAGCCTACCTCTTTCGAGGTTTTTGATACAGTGACTGATCTGGTTAAAACGCGTTCGTTTTACACGAGCAAGAGTATCCACGACCGATTTGAGACTGACTTACGCTTGCACAGTCTTCATGATCGCGTCAGCGAGCTCGAGTCAAAGTTTGACAGGCTAGTCAACCCGAAGATCAACGGCGGGAGTGGTGCTGAGAGGAAGTACACGTGGACAGCGGAGATTAAAGGACCGGTGACAGAAAGGAAGTATAAACTGACAGCAGAGATCAAAGGAGGAGAAGAGAAGAAGAAGAAAGAAGAGAAGATTAAGAATTATAAATGGACTGCTGAGATTAAAGGAAAAGGAGAGGAAGAGATTCCTATCTCGCGGAAGTATACGTTTGAAACATCAAGTGGATTTGCAGGTGACGGTAGCAAATCAGAAAAGAAAGAGAAGGAGAAGGAGAAGGAGAAAAAGATAGAGGCTAAGGAGAAGAAAGGACAGTGCGCCACGCGTCTTGTTGAAATCGAAGATTACCCTGATCATGGAGCTGTTGTTTTGCGCCAGGTAATCTGTGCTGTTTTCCTGCATTCAAGTTAGTTAAATGTGCTTGAACGAGAATAGTAGTTGAAAAGATCACGTTTTTATTGTATGTTCTTATAGGCATTTGCAAAGAGAGCTGGAGTGGTGGAGAAGAGGAAGGGGAAGAAGAAGGAATTGTCGCCTCAGGATGCAGCATTGTTGATTCAGATTACATTTAGGGCTTATTTGATCCGGAGATCACAGGCACTTCGTGCGCTTAGAGAGTTGGCGATTGCAAAAGCTAAGTTGAAGGAGCTTAGAGCTTTGTTTAATAACTTTTCATATAGGCGCCATGTTGCGCGTGATGCTGAGGAGAGGCAGAGGTTTTCGGAGAAAATTATTGTGCTGCTTCTTACTGTTGATGCCATTGAGGTAAATCATGTTTTGCTTATTTGAAATGACAGGCTCTGCAATTTGCTTGAAATGTGCTTAGATGATTACTTACGGTTACTGTTGATGTTGACGTTAAATTGTTGGACTTGAAACTGGTTTGAAGTTTTCTAGGCTTGGTTTTAGTAATTTGCCGTTATTGCTTGATTGAGTACCTGAATAGATTTCATGGAAAATTTTTCCTTTATAAAATCCCATGCTACATTGTGTTTTCCAGAATTAGAAAGTGAATTTTATCAACGTAGTAGTTTTGCATCAATTATTACAACAATCTTTTGGATTGCATCCATTCTCGTGTTGTATTTTGCTATCTTCATATGTTTGACAATTAAGATTAGTACCGAAAGAGTATATCGAATTAAGAATTTTATAGATCATGTTTGTTTGTTTTGATAAAATATGTTAAAAAGTTGGGGCACACATGTTTAGGAACATGTGAGAGCTGCTGTTTGATCTCACTAAAGATGTCCTCTTGTTCAAAGATTGAATGCAACTATTGTAGTATTAAACAACCAATACTCACCTATGATTTTGATATTGGCTGCTTACATGGCTAGTGTCTTGTATGTTCTGTAACAAGCAAATGAACTTGCTAGATAGCTTGGTTCTGGTTTGTTTTTTCCCGCAATATTAATTACATGGAAAATGTGGTGGTCAAGCTTGTCCTTCCCATAACCTTGGGGAACTGGGATGATAAAACATGCACATAACATTTTGGTTCGTGAAGTGCAGTGCTACCATGTTTTCGTAGGCTACATCTAGATGTATGATTTGCTTTCAGCTTCTTGGTGTTGGCAAGTTTCAACTGCAATTTCTCTAATTTTGGAAGGCTATAATTTGTCTCGATTTTGAATATGAGCTACTAGAGTTTACATGGATGTCCAGTCTGATAGATCTTGGATGGGACAGGTGCTCTGTGATGTTAGGTTGAGTGGTAAAAACCACCCAGAATGATCATATTGAAATTCAATGGCCGAGAGCTGAACTTGATGTAGCAGTTCTTAAATTTCTTAATTGGCTATATAATTGAAGATATAACTTTCAGTTGTTCCTTAGCTGAAATGTTTATGGAATGGGCTGTGGTTTAGGTAGGTTCTAGGTTCAAATCTTAATGTTGAAGGAAAAAGTAGCAAGTACCAAATCAGAAATAAGGATAGGTAGTTTTATGAAGAAATTATCGGATGGATTGGGTCCACTACATCAATCATTGACCCAATTAGTTAGATAAGCTCTAACATATCTGGTTGGCTTTCTTTTCCTCAGCTGTAGGTTGCTGTGTGATCATATGATTCTGTTCTTTTTCTTCATCTTCCTTTCTTTACCAGTGATTAATTTTAACATGTTTTGCCCTCATTCACTTGGGTCCTATTTGGTAATAGTTTCTTGAATTTTCTACCGGCCTCAAATTGGGATTTAGTCTGTTTACTGGTTGCTCATTTGAAAAGAAAAAAAGAAGAAGAATGAACTTTGAGGGTCTCAGTGTTTATATGAATGCAATTAGAAAACAGGTATGGTGGAGTACATTTGTTAACCTTTTTTACATTCATTCCGAACAAGGATTTCACATAAATGATACAGCTTTATACTATCTTGATGTACCAATTGCAGAAGTATTATGTTGATGCTTTTGCAATTGTACCAAATAACTGAGCTTGTGGTTGTAGCTGCTCCCACCACATTATCAAACATAGGCTAAGGCTCACCCCTCCTTTTATAACACTTGAGTTGAAAGCACAACAATTGATTCTAGTTGATTGAGGAAGTTAACAATTTCTACCTGTTTTTTATGTCTTTCCCTGTTAAAACTGATGGTGATGATTGTGGGCTCTTAAATCTAGATGTCAAGAACTGAACTTCTGTTCTCATTTAAATTCCTCACATTCTGTTCATCTAAAAAAAAAAGTGTGTGTATGGGGTGCTAAAGTAATATTTCCATGCCTAATTCAACAGGTTTCCTGTAAAAGACATGTTTAAAAAAATGTAATGAACTGATTTACATTTGATGACCCATGAGAGAGGTCTTATGTTGTGTCTCTTCTACCATTTATTTAGATGTTTTAATTTTATTTTTATCATGATTATTATTATTTTGGCGCGTGAGAATATGTATGTGTTGTTGAGTTTGCATTAAGAGTGCCATTCTGATTGTGATGAACTTTGCTTATGCAGCCAGTCTGTTTTTTGTAAGTCATGTCTGCAATATTCAAGGATCAATAACCTTAATATGATTATATGAACCATCTCTTGTATTACTACTATTGTCATGCCAATTAGATCTTAGATGTCCAAGTTTAATGGGGGAAAAGGAGAATGGCTAGATAACTTGGATCTCATGGTTAGACTAGTTGCTGTACAGATCTAAAATACCCGCTTCTCAGTTCTCATTTTCCGAATATGTTGGTTTTGGTGGTGGGGGTGATGGCAGCTAAGTAGCTCCCTTCCTGCCTAACATCTCCTTACTTCTATTGGTTCTTTAATGTGCATTTGATGTGTTGGGTTGTGCAGGGAGCTGATCTAATGGTTCGAGCTGCAAAGCGGTCAATGGTGGATGAGCTGGAGGCAATGCTTGATGTGGTGGACCCCCAGCCTGCCGGTAAATCACTTTCTATGAGAAGACGAACATTTGATATGCCTGATGGTATCATTCGAAAGGAAATTGCTGAAGGTGTGGCCCAGGTTGTCCAGATGCTTGATAAAGAAGAGGATGGCACCGCCACCTTTGAGGCATGCTTGTAAGCAAGTCATGTTTAGTAAGAAAAACTCATTCCGCTTGTGTGTTTTTCTTGGGTGTCCCGGCTTCTTTCTTTGTTGTTCTAGAATATTGAACGCAATTTGAAAGCTCCTGTTAACTCATCATGCCATGTTTGATGTGGTTGCCCTAGCTTGCTGTTGTCTTTTGAATGAGAGTTGTGTGCTCTGATTTTCATGTCTCCACTTCCAGTTTTCACCTAGTTTATTAATTCTCTCACCCTAGAGTCCAGTTAATCTTATATGATTAAACATTAGATCACCTCATGTCTTTTAATCTTTTCGCGTCATGTTTAGTTTGCTCACAGATAGGATTAGGCAGGGCATTATGAACTTGCATCTCATCACTGCTGGAGAATGCGTGTGTTCTTTACCTTGAGCTTTCTGTATTTTCTGATGAAAGCGTGTGGGTCATTGGTCATTTATTGGGGACTGGTGTGGGTCTGTGTAGGAGACCCCTTGTAGCCAGACAGGACACAGACTTGTTCTGGGCTCCGATACAATGAAAGTGGGGGCTGGCCTTACTTGAATGATTCAAGTAATTGTCGTGATCAGTTTCTAGCGACCATTTTTAGGCCCTGTAGGTGCCAGGATTGACCTAACTAGACTCTTAGGGAGCGTCATGGGAGCGTCATAGAGTTTCTGTTTTAGAGGGTGTTTGAGAGTGTGGTTGTGGTTGTGTTTTAAAGTGCTTTTCACTCAGAAAAATATGTCAATGATATTTTTGTATTTTTTAAAAATTATTTTTGAGATCATCATATCAAAATGATTTGAAAACATAAAAAACATATTACTTTAAAGAAAAAAAAAATTAAAATTTTTTCAAAAGCACTTCCAAACAAGCTCTAAAGTGCTTATATTTTTTATTTTTTAAAAGTTTATTTTTTACATCAATATAATCTAAAAATATTAATTTAAAACAAAAAAAAAATCAAAAAATGACAAGCCAAACAGTCCCTCTGAGTTTTGCAATTGGTGGGTAATGTCATATTATAAAGCAATTTTCTTTCATTTGTTGTACTAAAAACTTATTTTATTAATTACTCAAGAAATTATTTAATTGTTCAATAATTATGTAAGTTCCTAATAATGACGGCTCAAAAAATAACGTCACCTTAAAAAATCAAATGCTATTCATTTGGTAATATAAATTTCACAGTAAAATAATTATTTATATCCTTAAAATCTAACCAATTTACATGAAACTCTTATAATTAATTAAGTATTATATCTATTGCAAGGTATATTTTATTTTAACACTTCTTAAACCCCAAGATACTTATAATATCATGAAGTAACCAAAGCAGGATACTCTAACCTCTTGGAATTGGTTTAAAGCAATTCAAATAGGGCTTTATTTAGAAATTCAATGCAGTTTGTGTTGACATAAACTTTGTCTTCCCTAGCAAATCTGTTCTCATGAGTCGCCCATGGAAAATTGTATCTTTAAAACCAGAGAAAAACTTGACCTTGCAATTTCTTCAAACAACTACGAAGTTCAGATAAATTTATAAGCAGCCACTTGGTCCGGTGGTAAGGACTTTATTATATATTCTTATTTCATGCATGAGTTCAACTTCTACTGTTCTACCAACCAAGGCTGTCGTTCTCTTAAAATTTAATTGTTTTTTTTAAATTATATTTTTTTTATGTTTTTAAATTATTTTATTGTGTTAATTTTAAAAATAATTTTTAAAAAATAAAAACATATTATTTTAATATATTTTTAATTTAAAAACAATATAAACTACCATCGTTATTATAATCTCAAACAGGCTAAGAGCTAGATGGCTACCTGCAACGTTATGCTCTCTGTTACATTTGCGGAGATATTATAAGCTTCAGCTGTTCATTGTCAACATGGGTGTTGTGGATTTTCTTCTTCTTCTTCGTTCTTCTTCTTTTCTTCGATTTTTTAAGCAGAAGGGATTTCTTCCCTTTATATATGTGCGAGCAAATTTAGACCAATTTTACGGTACTCAAGAATCAAATGCTACAAGTTGGTATACGTACTGGTAAAACAATGAATAATTAAAAATAATGCAACATTATTAATAAGAGACTCTCTCTCTCTCTCTCTCTCTCTCTCTCAACAAAGTCTTTTTCCTTATAATTGTATAAATCATACCTTAAAAGTAGGTTAACCAAACTTGATAATATGTTATAACTTTTAGATTTTAGCTAGGTTTTAGGTTCAAGTAAACGTTCGTGTTTTGTTAGCCTAAGTTAGCCGAACCAAATTATCTAGGACTAGTGTTGTGTTAACCGAACCAAACTATATATATAATTTCCTTGTAATATTGCAATTCTCAATGCTCAATAATGATAACAAAAATAAGCAGTATTTTCATTCTTATTAATTTATCTTAATTATAAAACAACCATAAGTCTTTATTACTATTTACAATATTTTCTGATTCCATCTTAATATTATCTTATAATTATATATTGATGTGGTGGTGCCTTAACTCCTGGATTATTTTTTGTACACGAAAACTAAGTTCTCTCTTTGATGAAGTTTCAAACATGTACTCTTCACGAGACAATAATTTTTAAATTAAGGTTTTATAAATTATTATTAAGTTATGGTCATGCTCTACGTCTAAACTTTTAAGAATGAGTTTTTTTTTATGAATTTCTTGCATGGTTTTGAATATCATTTAAGATTGAATTGTTTGTTTGAGTTTTTTTTTATCATACGTGAAGGATTATATACATGTGAATATATTCAAGCTTGGATTATATATCATTTAAGTTATTTGACTGTAAGAAATTTCAAGTTTGGAAAACTGGTTATCCTGGGTTTTAGGTTCATATATATATTAAGAAGTGTTTGAGAGTATAATAATGGTTATTTTTTAAAGTGTTTTTTTCTTGAAAATGCATCAATATAATATTTTTTATTTTAAAAAAATTATTTTTTAACATATCAAAATATCAGAAAATACTAAAAAAAATAATTTGAAGCAAATAAACAAATTTTAAAAAATTCAATTTTTTTCAAAATTTTTTTTAAAACATTAAAACAAACAAATTCTAAAATACATATCTACACACCACTAATATTTTATTGAGGTAAAGTACTTGGTGGTATTTTAGTAACGCAATGTATTTTTTAATTGAAAAATTATAAAAATAATATTTTTATAAAAAATTTAAAATTTAATATTAACATATTAAAAATATCTAAAATATCTAAAAATATATAATTTTGAAAGCCTCGTACGCCCTAGCTCTGCCGAGAATCGATAGATGGGTCACGAGTGGAAACTTCGAAGTTTGAACGCCTTTAATCTGACTGGGATTCATGAACAAACTGTTCTTGCCAGGCACGGGCGTAAAGAAAAATAAAGTGAAGACTCATTTATGGTAATAAGTGAGTTGTTGAAAATGTTTGTCTGGATGATGTGCCCTCACATCCGTAACCCTTTGCCTGAATTTATTGCAGTGGGTCAAGAACAGGCACTTTGAACGACAACATTGTAGGCAAATCACAAGGGAAAGAAAGGAAATTCTCACAATTTCATACCATTTAGTTTATAAAATAATGCTGACACCATGGCAACATTTACTCCAAGCATTTAGATCCTGTTTTGTAACGCCATTCACATTGTATTTTATTAAAATTTATTCATTTTTTTAAAATATATTATTTTAATATATTTTCAAGTAAAAAACATTTGATCAATAACCACTGCTACATTTCCAAACACACTAGAAACCTAGTCAATCCTAAATTATACATTTTAAATTATTTTTTAAGGTTTTCATGTATTAATAAAAAAATAAAAAATTACATTTTTAATTATAAAAATATTTTAAAAAATACAATGCATCACGTTACCAAACAAGAAGATTCTTTCGAATCTAAAGTGCAATGTTCTTTATCCATGGTCTGGCATTATTGCATTATTGGCTGCTTCTCATTTTCAAAAAAAACCTAACTTGTGCCTAACATGTGCTCCTAACCCTATTAGTTTTAAGTTCAAGTATCTTATAATTCTGTATAAAATAAGAGAGATCATACAAGAAACATCATTTAATTTTTATTTATATTTTTTTATTTTCAATTACAAGACACTGACCAAAACCTAAAAGTCACCTCATATACCTGCCTGAAGTTTCTCTGGAAAACCCATATAACTAATTTTATAATTTTTCGAGATTATAAAATACATGTTTTTATTATTGCACCCTCATTAGCTACGTCGACACCATGTGTTTTAAAGCTTTTATAATCAGTGCTGTAATATTTTATTCAGTTCTCTAAGTTTTATAAAGGCTAGTTTGCAAGATTCAGATTCTAGTTAACGTGGCAGACACTGGCAACCAAGTCCAAGTCAAACTAGCCACTTTACTTCCAAGTTAAGAATTCCTTGCCTTGTATATGTCAATTAGGTATTGTGGGACAGTTTTGTATCAAGATCAAAAAAAAAAAAAAAAAAAAAAAATAAAAAAATTTAATCAAAGTAGGTTTTACATGGAAATATATCTGGAGTTTGAGAAGGAGATATTGTCTCGGGAGAGTTTTTTTTTATGGATGTTTTTTGGTTTGTAATCTCACTAATAAAATAATTACATATGTGTTATTAGTGTAAATATCAATAGAAAATTTCGTTAGTAAAATTATTAAATCTAATAATGATAAAACCTTTTTTAATTGCATTCTACATCTATATTTTAACCAATGTATTTAAAAAAATAAATTACTTTTTATAGCTTTAATTTTTAATTCAAATCCCAGATGACATTTTAAGTCTTCGATCATTTGGTGATTCCATTGTATTATATTTTAAAATATTTTTTAAAATACTTTTCAACTATAAAAATACCAATTTTTAAATGATTTTAATTTTAAAAAGTAAATTTTACAAGAGAAACTACATCACACCAACAAAAGTATATGGTAATTCTTTGAATAAGCTCTACAAAAAAAGCATATACCCAATAGAAAAAAACACACACACAAACACACAATCAAGACTTAACGTCTCCATATCACAACTGTTTAATTATCATAAAAAAGGTCAAAACATTGAAGTCAATGTCATTCGACCAACATTTACGCCAAGGCATAAGAAGATATTTGGTAAATGCATGATAATAAAATAATTATAAAACAAAACAAAACAATTATTAAATGATGATCGTGAATTAGGAAAAATGAAAACCAATCTATGGTACTTACGTAGATGGAATCAGTAGTACTGATGCCCGACTATGACGACAGGCATGATGGCAACAATATTCATGCAAGAAATCAGTACTTGTGCTTGATACAAACCTTTGAAAAATAAAATGTAAAATACATAAACTTTTTCCACAAAAAGGCATTTTTTTATGACGTCTTTGGGGTTTTTCAAAATTCTGGGTATGGCAGTGAATTTGAATATATATATATATATATATTTGTGATTGAAATGCATGAATGTGTTTCGTATTGTACACCGAATGTTGAAACAAACCATGGGCGTCGCCCATCTTTTATCTCCTTGGATTATGAGTGTTAATCTATTGTTATTGGAGGATCTTATGAAGCCATTGCCTCCATCTCACGCTTCCATTAATGTGTTTTCCTATTAAAATTAGGTCCTCCCCAATTATCAAGAAGTTTATATTTAGAAGCTAGCTAGCTCATCTATACCAAGACTAAATAAATAAATAAATAAATTCAAACCTAAAATTTTAAATGAAAGGAATTGAAAAACAAAGTCAAGGGAAGCTTTAAACTATAGTTACTAACCTAACTTGCGATGTCCGGTTGATGGGAGAAACTTATGACCTAGAACCTAATTTACATCGAACAGAGAAAAATTGATCCAATAAAAACTAGTTGATATAATATTAGGCTTTTTATTAATTTGATTATTCAATTAAACTTAGTTTAAACTGCTAAGTCAACTCATTAACTTGAATTGATTTGATAGCATAATGATTTTTTTTTGGAGACAGTTTCTGAACCATGTTTATGAGTCTAATGAAAAGAAAGGAAAAAGGAATATCTCCTCTTGTGGTACTGCTACTTCCACTTTCCTTCTCAGAAATTTACTCCAGTCTTCGTTGATGAATCCTTGAGATAGACGAATCAAGAACAATCCAAGAGATATCAATGTCAAAAGACTTGCACGAAATTTACACTTAGAAGCAAGATTATTAAATGCATAGAAAGTCCAACTTACCACAACCGACGGCATTGAAAGAGAAGGTTCTGTAACCAACCGCAAGTGGCCCCCGACATGGCCACCACCAAGAAAGAAAGAAGGCCTTGAAAACGGCAAAAATTAATCTATTAAGTTTCTCTTTCACTTTCCAATGCACAAATGTTTTTCATCGTTTCCTTTTCCTAGTTACTTCCTTTTGTTTTTCTCTTGTCAGCGTCTTTGACCCTCTATTGTGCTGTGTTCCTTTTAAACCAGCCCTTCCTGTTTGCCAGCTTCCATTGACTGACCCTGCGCACAGCCCATCTCTTGCCGTGCGACAAAGTCTTCCCCAAATCTCCACTTCTTTTTTATTACCAATTGCAGTGAAGAATTCCATGTTCATTCCAAAGTTAAGATTCTAACCAGTCGTTCTCATTTAAGCTAGACCCGGCAGGAGATGGCTGGTTGGTGTCTGCTGGTTAGTCTCAAGCACGTATGAAGAGAATAATAATATGTGTGTTTGTCTGGTTACACATTAGCATGTTAAGTGTGAACCTCAAGAGATTTGTTTTCAATGAGTTTTTCTACCATATTGAGTTGTTAAAATAATATTATTAAGTCATAAATCACAACAATGATATAGTAATATATATGTAAGAGAAGGGGATTTATTTGTTATATTAAAAAAATAATGGTAATAATATAGCTAATTTGTTTCTAACTACGTACCTTGCTAGCCTAACCATAAACAATATCATAGAATCTTCCTGCTTTGATTGATCAAGGGGAGTTGTGATTTTTCTTTTTTAATGTCAATATATATTTGGTTTTATCATGATATTTTGCATTTAATGAGGAAAGCGGACTATATTTGAATATGTAAAAATTATAGAAGTTACATGATTTTAACTAAGTTTTTTTTCCCTGTATTATTTGTATAGTTGAATATTTTATGAATTAATTAAACTATAGTTGAATTCCATCATTAGTTGATTAAACTATTAACTAGATTCAGTGTATACTTGTTAATTATTGCAGTAATTTTTGCATTTATATATAGTTTAAAAATACAAGTTTTTTTTTAAATACAAAATATAGTTTTTTCATGGGTAATATTTCAAAAGAAATTTTCAGTGGAATCCATATGAAATTATTTTATGAATTAATTAAACAAATATACTTTCAAGACCGTGACTAAGACAAAACACACGGTTTCAATAACACCGCAATGTGATACCAACCATACACCAGCACAAATGACATTCTTCGAATTTTCCAAAGGAACAAAGTTGACCCCTTACTCCCTTGATTCAAATGCCTTCCTCTTTAACAATCCTTCTCATCGCACCAACCCTTCTCATTCAAATTTCAATATTATTTCATAAAGTTCATAAAGTGTTGGGTTTAGGTAATGCGTCAAGAGTTTTTGGTGCCCTAATTATTATTTAATTCGTATTATTTTATAAGAACGGAGGGGCATATGGAACATATGGAACAAGAGAGGAAGGTTCTTTTGGAAAAACTTGAGGACCTAGAAGGTCATGGCCCATCACGTACCTTTTCCATGTCATTGCCTACAAAGATTGAGCAATGAGCATTGTTGTTGTCGACAATGGTGGGATGTTTCTTTCCCCGTTTCTGCTTTCCAGTTAGGACTTGAACCACTAGGTCGAAATTCCCTTTTTAAAAGAAAGAAAAAAGAAAAAAAAGGTGCATAATTCATAATTAACGATGAATTATTGAGATTAACTTCTTCGGTCAAGACGTGTGCTAATGGCAACCACAACTCTCTTCATATAATATTAAACTCGAAGACATGAAGGCTATATAATAACTTACTTTACCATAAATAATTAAATAATGCCATGAATTTTGACTTCGTAGCTAGCTCATACTCTATAGTATAAGTTTTTTTTTTTTTTCTCTTACGTGGGTGGTAAAGTTTGCTTGTAAAAACAAAATGCTTTTCTATTTGGTCTAAGCACATATTTCTCCTTGACACGGAAAAAATTCATTTAATATCTTAATCATTTTCACCTAACTATTCAAGACTGGCGTTGTTTAATTATTTGTGTATTTACATTAAATTTTTCTATTTTAATATGGGTGTGATTGTGATAGAATGTTTTCAAGCTTGTGTCGGTATAGGTGTAGCAATAGCAAATAAATATGAAAGTTATAATTTTAGAGGTTGTTTGTATTTACGTTTTAGAATTATTATTTTTTGTTTAAAATTATTTTTTAGATAGTTTTGATTTATTGATGTTAAAAATTATTTTAAAAAATTAAAAAAATATTATTTTAATACATTTCTTAGCGAAAAACATTTTAAAAAAACAATCGGTACCATATTTCCTATCACTATCTTAATATTATACAAATAATATTTTTTTTATAAAAAAAAATGAAACTTTCCTAATTTCTTTATGAATAAATAGCACCAAATAAGAAAGAATTAAAAAATAGAATAATTTTAAAAACAACACAACTTATACAATTTAAAAAATAAATTTGAGTTGTGTTGTTCTTAGCTGTGGTTGTGCTGTTTTAAGTAATACAGTCTATTTTTTAAAATCATATTAGTTTTTTAATTATTATCTTTTGAGAAATTTAGTGTTTAAAAAAAAACTCATAGTTCTTAACGTGTAATCTAATTGGATTATATCCCTTTGATATTGAAAAAATATGAAATAAAGTTATATATATATATATATATGGGAAAACTTTGCAGCTTTTAAAAGGCAACATGCCCTAAAAGTTTATAAAAAAAAAAACAACCGATTCAAGGTGATGGGTAGAAAAAATTTCTCTAAACAAAGTTTGTGGTGACATTTCAGTTTTAGTCCCATCAATCTTCATCTCTGCCACCGTAGTTCTTTCTGTGGTTATCATTGGTTGCACCCTTAAATCAATGGACCCTACATCCCATCTCTTGCCACCTCATATCATCCAGTGGCTATAGTTACTTAGAACAGAGCATCCTGGGCCCCTTATCCTCCCTGCCTGCCACGTGGGACCTTGCATAAAACGACCGTCATCGGTGACCATCATCCAGCTGTCACCCTGTTACTGAAAGCGACGAGACACTTGGTTACCACAGCTCTTTCCTAGTAGGACCCGCGCTGAAACGTAAACACGTCAGACTCGACTCACTCATAGGTGTATCCACGCGCTTGGCCGCAAAGTCTTTTTCCCACGTGTCGTCTAATCACAAGATCCCGTGGACCCCACGCAAGTTAGGCAGTTTTTTGTCTTTCTGTTTACTTTTTTTTGTTTATTCTAAGCCATCAACTAAGTAAACAAAAATAAAATAGGATTAAAAAATTAATTAAGTGAATTTTATTAATATAAAATATTCTGAAATCTGTTTTAACCCACTCTCAAAATACACTTACATGACGCGAAAAAAACACGTCTCCCTTTCACTTTCTATGAAAATTACTATTTTAACGGCGAGGGTTGATGACGTCAAGCACAGTTGTAAAATCCACTTTGGGAGTGTCAGGAGTGACAGTAGATTATGTTTTTGTTTGTAATTTTAAAATATATTTTATTTAAAAAATATTAAATTAATATATTTTTAATGTTTTGATATTAAAAAAATCTAAAAAAAATTATTTTATTATATTTTTAAAATATTTCACGCGCCACAATATCAAATTTACACTTTAAAACTTAATAGTTATATAAAAAAAAATTAGAATTTAGAGTCTTTAAATTATTGTCTAATAAACGTTTTTGAAATTATTTTTTCTTTAATGATTTTGAATATGTAAAAAATAAAAAAAAACTTATTATTTTAATATATTTTTAAATAAAAATTACAGCACACTCTGAAACACAATGGTTACGAAACACACGCTTATAAAACACGTTGAAGTCATAGAATAGAGAGAACGTAAAAACTCAATTCTCCTCAGCTCTCCTCTACTTGCTTGCTTCTCTCCTATCTCCTTCGCTTTTCTCGTTCTGCGTCGAAAGAAAGAAAACCCACAAAAACAACCAATCTCTGTCTCTCGCATTTTTTCTCTGCGATTCTATCACAGAGGTGTTTTGCCGTTTTTACCTTTCTTTCTATCCCTTTCGAAGGAATTCTTTTCTTATACTCTCTGCAGCTGTGGCTGTGGCTTCCTTCTGTTCTTTCGTCGTTTTCGTTACGGCCGTTAAGACACCTATACGGTTTCGTTTCATTCATTTCGTTGCTGATTCTTTGCGATTCGTTTATTGAAGGAGAAAGCAGCTGCATTCTCGAGATTTCTTTCGCGTTCTTGTTTTGGGTTGGAGCTCCTCTCCGGTACGTTAACTTTTTCGTTTCTGTAAAACGACGGCGTATCCGTCCAATCTTCTAAACTTTCTCATCTCTTAGCGCACGCGTGTTATCTTGCAAGTGATGTTGCCGCTTAGTTTTCCTCAAAAACGACAGCGTTTTCCGCTGTTAATTTTTCCATCTCTGTTTCCTCTTCTCTTCTCTATCTTCTTTGAATGCTTTTCTGGTTTCAGTTAAAAGCGACTCTTCTTTTTCTTTTTCTTTTTCAATTTTTTCTTTAGTCAAAATAATAATAATATTAATAATAATAACTTGTAGTACAGTTTTTTCTGTTTATATTTCCTAACTGAAAAGGGGACATTGATTTTCAAAGCTAAGCGTGTGTGATAAGGCAAAAATGGTGATGGTGATTCAAGTCTTTGTTTTTATCTCTCTGATTTCTATTACTGTACACGAGACATGGTCATGGTCAAATGTCAATTTCTTCTTCTTCTTTTTTGTGTTAAAACCGTGTGTGCTTTTCAAGCATCCTCATGTTTACCTCGCTGGAAATCTTGACCATAAATTGAACCCCACGGATTCCGTGCTCTAAAAAAAATGTAAGGGTGAATATTTTTTTTATTTTTTTACTTCTTTAATGGTTTTATTATCTGGGTTTTTTTTAAAAAAAAAAATGTATTTTTTAAGTACCCTGTGTGTATGACCTGTTTTTTTCTTTTTTTCTATTTTTGGAAAACTCTGATGATGGTGTTGTTGGGCGGTTGAGCTCATAGCAGGAGAATGTGTGATAGCAACGAAAGTAGGGAGATATCTTTGTTTTCTGAAAAAATTATGATTTTTTTAAAAAATTTATTTGCATTAATGATATATGAATACATATCGTTTGATAAATCTTTTGGCTTCATTTGTTTTAATGAATCCCGTGCTTGTAATGTAGGCCCACTATTTGTGGTTTGCATATGGTTTGCTTCAGTGTGAAAGCTTTTCATATAGAGAGCTTTTTATTGTACATAACTACCAATTTTCTCTACAAGATCATCTTTGTGGGCCAGTTTTTAATACTGGACACTGTTTTTTTTTATAAGAAGTTGGGTTGTATAGATTTGCTTCAGTGTTCTTTCTTTTATTCTTCTTTATGCAATAGGTGATTTATGATTTTATGTCATTAATGTGTTATTGCACTATAGTATAATATATGTAATGAAATCCATGTTATGATATGTTTGTTTGTCAATTACTTAGCTGATGTGCGCAGATAAGTAGGACCGTCATTTTTTCATGTTTCTCGTAGCTGAGATACGTGGAGACTTCAGTTGATTTTACCTAAAGCTGTTTCCTGTAGATCTAGAGTCCTTTCTTGGATGATTTATGGGATATGGAAACGGATTCTTTGTCAGGAATTTTGAGGAAGTATCAGATTCTTAATGACCTTGAAGTTTTATTCCTTGACACAGGCTTTGGTAGCCAATGGTGGATATATTTTGGCTTTCTTGTTAAATGGGATACAGAAGACACACCTAGTTTAATATTTTTGTTCTGTTAATTTTTTCTGTCTAGAGGCAGTTCTTGTGCGATGAGTTCAATTTTGTTGTTTGATACTGATTTACAAAGTATTGAGTACATTCATTCTCTGGTAAATTTCTGTTTGCCACACCAAAGTTGTACAAGCCTGCTTGGGAACTTCTCTGTGGGTTTTGTTCTTGTTATCATTGTTTGTTTAGTTCTTCATAATCATCTTGTAAGCCATGCTTTCAGCTTCTACTATTTGGGAATATAATGGTGTCTCTTGCATTACTTAGTTGTTTCACTGTGTTTTGCAGAGGATTGAGGATTTCCCGAGGAACGCAAGAGCAAAACATTAACAACTTTTCAGACCCTTTTTTGGTTCATCGTGTTGGCTACAGAGATGAAAACATATAGGTAAATTGGATCTTGGTTTTCTTTGAAAGTAACTTGACATTGTAATTGACTGTTTTCTTAGGAGCTCTTTGTTCTGGCCATCAGTTTTCAGGAGCCCAGTGCTTGATGGACTGCTTGCCAAGCAGCATTGACAAGATATCTCTGAAGAGGTGGTTCTTTATCGATAAAAGGGTTGGGTGAAGAGATATCTGGCATTCAAAAAGCTTTGTTATTTTATTCAATTTGCAAGGACAGTCTACTGTTAACTTTGACTTTATTTGGACGTTATAAAAAATACTCTTACGAATTTGAATCCGATGGACCTCAAATCAAATCATAATGCTCCTGTGCTCACTGATTCTGCTCCCCTAAGCAAGTCAAGGCTACGCGGGTACCACCATGGTTTGATGCTGCCGTACTCACCCTCAGGTGCACCTTTCTCGTCAAATCTATTACTATCTATTCCTAGGAGGAAAACTGGAGTGCTTGATGATGTTCGCTCCTGTGGTTGGCTGGATGCCATGAAATCATCATCTCCTACTCATAAGAAGTTTGCCAAGGATATTAACCATGAGCTTTCCGCACCTGATCCAGAAGTTGCCTATCGCACCTGGCTGGTAATTCATTTATCTTAAGTTCACCTATAGATTTTTTTAGTGTCAAATTGGTAGATAATTAATTTGTAAAGCGTTGTTCACCTTTTCTCGACTGTGCAGCTTAAATATCCATCTGCGCTTGCATCTTTCGAGCAAATTGCAAACTTTGCAAAAGGCAAGAGAATCGCCTTATTTCTGGATTATGATGGTACTCTTTCACCAATTGTTGAAAATCCTGACAATGCCTTCATGTCTGCTGATGTAAGAGTAGTTTCATGAATGACATGGGAAATATTGCTGTTTAGATTTATTTTCTATCCTCTTATTTTTCTCATGAAATCCTGCATTTTTTATAGATGCGTTCCATTGTAAAGGAAGTGGCAAAATATTTCCCAACAGCAATAATCAGTGGAAGAAGCCGTGACAAGGTAACTAAAGAACTTGTTTTGAAACAAATGAAAGTCCTTTTTTTGATGACTTCATGTGCATTTTTTTTCTCTTTGGTTCATGTTTTCATTCGACCTTGATTGTTTTTGTATTCAGGTGTATGAGTTTGTAGGGCTTACAGAACTCTACTATGCGGGTAGTCATGGTATGGATATCATGGGCCCTGTCAGGCAATCTGTATCTGACGACCACCGAAATTGTATCAAGTCTACGGACAAGCAGGTATAAACATTCTTGGCACCTCTTTGTAGCTTCTTAGCGTCTACCCCTAATTTTCTAAATTGAGTTTATCATTTTATTTTTTTCTAAATGTAGGGCAACGAAGTTAACTTATTCCAGCCTGCAAGAGAATTTTTACCTATGATTGACGAGGTACGTGAATCTTTTCTCTTCAATGCCAATTTTGATGTGCTTGTTTGTTTTGCTTATTCTCAATCTATTTACCTCTGCAGGTTTATAGTTCCCTTGTCAGGATTACCGAAGATATTAAAGGGGCAACAGTTGAGAACAATAAATTCTGTGTCTCTGTACATTACCGTAACGTTGATCAAGATGTAAGTTGGTTGTTTTTCCTGAAAATTTAAATCTTGAATTTTCAATTTACTTCTCTCTTGTGTTATTTTGCCAAACAAAGGAGTTATTCCTGTATTTCAATGTTTAATCATACTTTATGGAATTTGTTTTCAGAACTGGAAATCAGTTGGGGAGCGTGTCCAGGATGTCATAAAGAAGTATCCTCGCCTGCGATTGACTCATGGGAGGAAGGTAAATTTTATCATTTTTAGTTTCGCTAATCTATGCTCCTTTTGGTTTAAGGGATCCGTCATTTATGTTATGTTATCTTGACAACAATTAGGTTTTAGAAATCCGTCCCGCGATCAATTGGGACAAGGGGAAAGCTCTTGAATTTCTACTTGAATCACTAGGTGAGCAACAATTTACTTTGAACTGTTTGTTACATATGATTAAGAGAATGTTAAGCTTTTCTTTATACTAATTACAACAAGAAACCTGTTTTAGATCTCAGCAATTGTGATGATGTGCTGCCGATTTATGTTGGAGATGACCGGACAGATGAAGATGCATTTAAGGTAACCTATAGATAAAATAGTTCCAACATTCCTCTTTTATTATGCTGATGAATCTGTAAGACAGACACTCTTTGGTTACATGCTGAATTAATTTGATGCACTCTCGATAGGTTTTGAGAGAGAGGAACTGTGGTTATGGCATTTTTGTATCAAAATCACCGAAGGAAAGCAATGCGTATTACTCTCTCAGAGACCCAGCAGAGGTAGAATTTATTTTTATTTGAACTTCTTTTAGCTTAAGCCATCAAAAAAGATACCTGGACATTCCTGTATAATTTTTGCACCATGATCTCCTTCTATTTCACTCGTGTTCTACTGCTCTAAAACTGATCTGTCTATTTTTACAGATTTGTGCTATTTTTATTTCCGTTTTCCAAATATCTAATCTTTGCTATCATCTGCATGCTATCATTTTAGGTCATGGAGTTTCTCAAGTCCCTGGTGACATGGAAGAAATCGAGTGCTTTATAAATGTTACAAGGAATTACATAAAGAGGAGAATACTATAACATACACAGACAACATGAAAGGCATTTTATATTCTTAAGTTCACTAGGAAATACCCTAGGTTGTTTTGAAGCAGAGTTGCAAAGAAGACCTCCATTAGAGACCTGAGGACCGCCCTGCTTAACTATTTCCGCTCGGAGCTCCTTGTCCTAATTGTAAATTCCCTTCTTTAATTATCTTTAGAGCAATGCCATCATGCCCAAGTATATTAATTCCTCCTTTTTTGCCTTCTTGACCTTCAGTTTAGGTCGGTTTACTCCCTAGGGGTTCTATATAGAATCCGGAATATTTGTTAATTCTTTGAGGTAATAGAGATGATTCCTTTTGTACCCTCCTAGTTTTGAGCTTTAATATATAGTTTTTTACTCTGTTCTGCGCGTTTCTTCAAGTCTGTTATTAGAGCTTATACAGGCAAAAACGAAATCATTCTTTTTAATCATGTCTACATTTTTTATTAAATGTGCAAGCTGTGAGTATTTCCATGTTCTTGAAATAGCTTGAGAATTCCTGTCTCAGGTGGACTGGATATCCTAAACCAGAAAAACGTTGGGAGTCCAAAATATTTGTTGTCTACGATGATGTTTGTGTTAATCGGGGTAGATCAATTGATCCGTTTATCATGAACTTGATGGTTGCGAGATAAGCCTCTTAGATTGGATTGTTGTCAAAACCCTAGCTATGTGGCCAGAACCTCGTTGGCCGGTGTAAGATGCACAGCACTTCAGGTCAGGGGTCCTAGGGCTGTGGAAGTGGTAATATTTACCTGATGCACCGCAGGGGAGAAAATAGCCCTCTTGCGAGTCTTTTGAATATACAGGTTCTGTAATCTAAACTCTAAAGTGCGACAACATGATCCTGTTGCCCTCCATTTCCCTTTCTAACTTGGAGAAAAGTACATTCTAACATGGCTATGTGTCTTAACCCCCTGCCCAATGCTCAGGGGCTCAGCTCATAGGTTGAACAAGCCAATTATTTTCAATTAAAATAATATAAACTATGGTTTAAAAAAACAAGACGACATCGTCGTGATATAAAATAAGTTCAGAATAAAACCAAAGCAATGTTCAAGATCTTCAACAAAGAGGGAATTGCTTGGAAACATCTTTAAGAAGTTTTCTTCGTTTGATCTTGTCGCCATTGGTCAATCGAGTTCTTTCGCTGGAGTTTAAAAAGGTCTCCGAAAACCAAGTGAACTCACAAATGTAAATTGAGAAATCTTAATCTCTTAGTACACGGAGCATGGACCATGAAACTAAAACATATTTCAAATGAAAAAAATTAATTAGCAAATCAAATCGATTCAATTTGCTTAAATAGTTGAAATCAATTTTAATATATATAATTGGTTCAAACAAGCTGTTAGTGTCTACAAGAAAAACCATATCAACACCAGGGGCATGCAATCCACTAACCTAAATCTGCTTGAAACTTTTGCACAATCTGCCACCATCTTTATTCCATTGTGAACTCTATCTACGAGGTCATGAATAGTTGCACCTTGCTATCGTCGTCTGGTGTAAAATGTGAAATTGACACTTGCAAAGTTCCCACGAGAATTATATATCCGGTACAGGCATTGCTATCTTCCCTCTCATGTTAAATCTATGTGTCAAGAGGGAAGGCCTTAACCGACCGTGTTTCGCTTGAGCCACCATTGTTAGAGTCTTCCATATAACTGCTGCACGACCTCGACTCGTGTCGGCTGGTGTGATCCATTGGTAATGGTACTGGCAATAGTCTTCAGTTTTGGACCTCAAATCCTTGAGTGAAAGCTTACTTCAAACACGTCCTAGTTTATTATACTCAAGCTCAATATAGACACGCACGAGTCACACCTGTGTGTGCATCAGACACCTGTGTGTCACACAGACACCAATGGTCACCACTCTGGATTCAAACATGTTGAATTGGATCAGTACAAAAAGGCTGTTTTCAGGTTGAGTTGGATATGAAGCCAAATGATTCCGCAACTAGGTCTCAAGTTCTCCTCCCTCGAGAAGCTATGAGAGACAGCCACTTACTTGGGCTTCCACAAATTCCACTCCCTTGTCATTACAATCTATTGTAAGATTGTTATCAATGTATCTCCCAGCAAGTGTGTAGAAGACGGTTAAGGTCTCTGAAAATGATTTTTGTAACTGCATACTTCTTTCTGTGTTGTTTTTGGCAGTGGATGGGTAGTGAAAATGAAAAGTAAGAAAATATGCGGTGACTGAATCTGATCAAGCCATGATACTTTCAAGTTTTGAAGATGGCGGGGAGTTGGAGATTATGGAGTTATCAATCTTCTTGAGAAGATTTCAACGTTCTTTTGGAGTTCTTGCTGGTCTATAACAACAAGGAATGATAAAAATCGAAAGATTAAAAATTATCTTTATACACAAGCCGGATCTTGGCAGCTTAATTTTTTCGGCCGAAAGTCGAAGGATCTCTTAAATGAGTCGCATCTGGGTCAACGCGACCCAACTGCCTCAACTTCTATTGGGCCATTGAAATTCGGAGCCTATACTGGATGGAAAATGTTTTTGGGACAGCAGATTTACCATTACGCAAGCCCAGAAAGAATTACGCAAACACCATCTATGTGATGAGACCCACCAATCAGATGGTGGGTGATTCTCAGAGATCCCAAGAATCAAGCCTGGGACTTTAATCTTTATCCTTCCATGAGGAACCTTGAGCCCATGTTGAACTTTTATGGATCAAGCTATCGAGTTTATGAGCAGGAGTAGCTTTAGTCGAAAGCTGACCCAATGCATTGCTACGTATAAGAGGAATATGAGAATTTCTTTCACATCCATTTCGAGAAAGGTACCTTTACATTATTTGGATCTCAAGGGATGAGTTTATGCAGTGAATTGTCATCAGTATTGTTTGACTGTGGTGTAAGGAAGCAATCCAAATCCTATCAAATTTGTATGTTACCTAATTATTTGTTACCTGCTTAACGATTTGAATCTAATGGTAATGGGCAAGGCCCTCGAGAATGCAATATGGATCTATTAACTAGAAATCTTTTGGACAGTGGACTATGATAAAGCCTTTATCTGTTACAAGAGTGTGTTGTTTTTTGTTTGACAGGTGAAATATCATTACCCATCTTCTTTAGATACTAGTTATACAAACCAGATCAACTCGGTGGATTGAAATGAAATCTAACTCTATCCGAGACTTGAACCAATCCAAATAAAAAAAAATAAGATTAATTCAATTTAACATGGTTAAAAATCCGGGGTAATTAATGACATGGTTGCCTCGGGATAAAACCCAACCTTCAATTTATTATTATTTAAAAAAATAAAATTTATCAAAATATTATTATTTTGATTATATTTTTATAAAAAAAATTAGATGTACCAAGCACGAGTAGAGCATCCTTATAACTCAGTTCTTACTCTAGATTGATTTTTAAGTTGAATTTTATAACTATGTTTTGCTGGATTATCCCTGTGTTGGGACTTTGCCCTAGATCCATCTCTACATCAGTATTTTAAAAAAAAAGTTTTTCCCGATAAGAATGGCTTCAGGAATAATTCTTCTACCGGCATGATAAAAAGTACTTGGTTTTGCTCGATTTGGTGTTTGGATTGATTACCAACTGGGCCTAGGGCAAACATATCCAAGGTCCTCATCGAGACCAACTTTTAGAGGTTGTCCAAATCTGAGGTGTCGAGGCATTCAAGTGACCATGAAACAGAAAGTGGGATGTGCTTCTTCTACAAAATGCTAAATTCCATAATGACTATTGAAGCAGCTTTATGCAGGTAGACCATTAGACTTTGGCATTTCTCAAAAACTTTAGATTAAAATATTTTCAGATTCTAAAACTGAATTGACTTTACCGCAATACTTACCACTTTGTCGGGGCAAATGCAGCCATTTGGTGCTTGATTGGTGGGTAATAGTGCCTCTGCCACATAAGCATCCGTCACCGATGTTCTCTGACAGACTTTAATAGCGAAGTGGCTATGATTCTGAAAGCCATTTATGAAAGAAGTTTGGTCGGCATCTAAACGAACTGGTAATTATCAGTACGAGGTAGATAGATGATGTTAAAACTTATTTATTTTTGTTGAGGAATTAATAATGTGTATATATAATATTATCCACATAAAGATTGACCAAAACCTCTTGCAGATTCATAGAGGAATATACTTTTTTATGCTGAAGAAAACAACATATGTAAAAACATTGAATTATTTCTAAAATGATCTTCACAAGAAATCTTTATTTCAAAATCTTATTATTAAATATATTCTTCTCAATTAATCTATCTTTTTAAAAAATTTACAACTCTTTAAATAAATTTTAAAAACAACTTAAACAAAGTAAAAGTTTGAATATGAAAAGAGAAAAAATAATAAAAGTTCTAAATAAACTAGAAAATCAAACAAGAAAGAAGAAAAATAACAAAACTAGTCTAAACAAATCCTTCTAAGTTTAATTTAAATACAAAAAACAAAATGACTATTATTATAAGTAATCATGTTTATTAAAACTATTTGTAGAAAACAAATAAGGCAAACAGGCACCGGGATACCAACACCAACAAGGATGCAATAAGTATTTACATGTTGAGTTTTTTTATATTTATGCCTTACTCATTATTTATTGAGTTAGAAATCTAGTTATTTGTACATAATTCGTCATATTTTGAATATCTAATTAGATATTTATTGTCTGATTATTATTTATTATTAAACAAAAAGTAGTAATGTGTGTGTGTGTGTAGCATTTATATTTTGTTGAATTCAATACACACTTCAAATATGTTTAGGTGTGCAAGGTCAGGTTGCCTATAAATGTTCTACATATAATAATAATAAATAATAATAAAAAAAAAAACATTGAGTATGAGAACAAAATAAATGCCTGAGAATGATGGGTATTAAAGGGTTTTATGAAAAAAGTATCACAGGATCGAAACACGGAGTAGAACAATAAAACAGAATCGTGGAGAGAACTCTCGAGGCCAAGCCTGAGGGAAAATGAATACTCAAAACAAAAATAATCATCGAAAAATCTCGAAGACAACATCAATGGGAAATCAAGGCAGGAGAATATTGGAGGATTCAAAACTGGATCACCTACTCAGAAGTGGAACCCATGCAAAATAAATGAGCCTACTATCACAATAATTAGATGATTGATGAAGGTTAACATATTTCGAGTAAGTTTTTTTTATTTTTTTAGTTTAACGTGGATATTTGGACCAGCTTGCGCGCACCTCGAGTAAACTCATTTTTAAATTTTCATGAGGTCATCTTATAATTTTGGTCAATTTTTAAATTCATGTCAAGGTTACTCACGGAACAATTTGAATATATTTAAATTTCATTTTAAGATTGATCATTTAATAATTTAAATTAATTTTTAAAATTTTCATATTAAAGTTGATCATTTATAAATTTCAATTAATTTTTAAATTCTCATGTCGAGGCTCGACATTTAACAATTTTGATTCAATTTTAAATTTTATGTCGAGGTTAGTCATCTGACAATTTTGTTTCACTTTAAAAATTTTATGTCAAGGTTGGTCTTCTACTAATTTCGACTAATTTAGATTATGTTTAGATTTTATTTCGAGGCTGGTCACCTAATAATTTAACTTATTTTTAAATTTTCTTATTAATATTGGTTACCTAACAACTTTGACCTATTTAGATTTCCATATGCTATCTTTTTTTTTCTCAAACTTATTGTACAAAATCGATGAAAAATGAATTCTCAAATATCTTTTATTGTAAGTATTATAAAAAGTAGGCATCTATCATAACTCATTTGCCCTCCAAATTCTCCATTAATTTCAAAAATATAAAGAGAATTAAAAAAAATATTTTTAATACAATTAAGTCAATTCTCATAACTTAGCACTTTTATTCATTTTATTCTATTATATTTTTTGCGATAAGATTAAAATAATAATAAAAATCCAGGAAGTAAAATGAAAACCAAGAAAAAAGTAGGATCGAGATGACTGTAGACTAAATAATATAATAGAAAATTAAATTAAATGAGTAAAAAGTAAATAAGAAAATCAAGCTGGGATTGAAAAAACAAATAGAGAATCAAGTTGAGACTGGAAAATTATTTAAAAAATTCTAATTCAAGGAGATAAAATAAAATATTCCTAAATATTATATATATTTTTTTTTTAGGAAACGTGATAGTATAAAATATAAATAGAAGAGGACATTCACTAGGTAAATCAGAAAAGTCCAAAAGCTAGCATTGCATAAGACAAAAGTCACAAAATCCTAACTAAAAAAAAACAGCAACCGACAATTCACTTCTTCAACCCATCCCAGCCGACAACCGCCATAAAAAATCCCTCCCCCCTGACCTGTGATCTCCAGCCTATTCACAAACCAATTTCTTCCACACAACAGCTAAAAATCAGTCCTCCCAGCCACCATCACCTGTTAGTCTTCATTGTCTAAGCTTTTATTTTCTAATCACCATCCGCCAGCCACAACAACTTCCACGACGTCGTAACCCCGACATCAACACAGACCCATATCCACCATAACATCAATCTACCCATCTTTCTCTCAGTAGAAGCTTTACAACCAGCGATCTCCCATCTCCGACAGTGGTGGCTTATATCGCCTGTGTAGTGAGGAAGAAGAGAGAGGAGAACAACTAGTCGGATAACCCACACGCCTCCCCACAGTGTTTGCACGTGAAATGACGCTCCACAACCCAACTCGTCTACTAGCGTTTGAGACCCACATGTCGTCCTTGCCCAGCCCGTTTCCAGCAGCATTCTGTCCATTTCCGGTGGCTCTTTGAAGGTTTTCTCAACCCCCTAATGCATTGAATCCCTTATCTTAAATAATCTTAGAAATGATGTTGTTTGTTTGAATTGTGTTATTGTGTTTTTTTTTTTTGTTGAATTGAAGTGTGGAATTGTTGTCGTGGATTTTGAATCATGATATGTTGATTGGTATAAATCCTTGCAACCCAAAATCGGGTTCGAGCTGTATTGGTAATGTAATTATTTTTTTCTCGCACAAAAATAATAGATCCTAATTAGTTTTTTCTTTGAATTCTCATTAAAAGGAAGCAAGTTTGATTTGTATGTAAATATTTATTTTCCATTAATTGTTTGAACCTCCCTAGTAACTTAAATTCGAGAATTATAGATTCTAATAAGGTTTTTCCTATATCATGTTAAAGGTAGATGGGCTGTGTAAGTAAATATTGATTTATCTTTGTATTCTTGTTTTTATTTAATTTGATGTATTCTGTATCTTTCTCGCAACTTAATTGGCATCAAAAATGTAAATCAAATTAAAATATTTAAAAGAAATACATCATCAAATTCTAATTTTGAAAGTAAAAATTACATTTTTAAAATGGTTTAAAACTTATTTTTAAACTAGTCTCTATTACATGAGACTAAATATTTATTTTTATATTTTAAAAATACTTTTTCAAATAATTAAAATTTTATTTATTTTAAATTAATTTTTTAAAAAAAATTTCAGATTATTTTAATATACTAATATAAAAACTATTTTTTAAAAAACAATCACCCACCATAAATATAAATATAATTTCTTGCCTGTGTCATTTCTATCAACGCCTTCAACCCTCGCGTTGAATTTTAGCATCATATCAACTAAAAAGTCGAAAGAAGAGGGCTCGCACTACTTAACTAATCAACCTACGCCGATCTGTATACAGTCAATTCACAGTCTATTTATTAGTCATTTTAGAATTACATCATATCATATCGACGTTATAGTTGTGAGAATATAACAGACTTGAACAATATTTTTGGAAGGCCATTGATATGCAATATTGCAAGTTTTTGTGTTTAGATACATTTTGAAAATAAGATTAGTTTGAAAAAATATTAAATTGGTTTTTTTAATATTTTAATATAAAAAATAAAATATATACATAAAAAATTATTATAACGTATTTATAAATAAAAAATAATTAAAAAAAAACACCATTAAATACAATCCAAAACATATCACCTAGATTATCTTGACTCATAAAGGTGATCGTGAAAACAGGAATGATGTGAAGACAATATATTTGATACAAAGACTAAAAGTCTTTTTTTAAAATAAAAAGAAAAAGAAAAAGGAAAAAGTTTCTATCAATCAACTAAAAAATGGATCTAATGACAACCTTGATTTTCCTAGTTTTTTTTTTTTTTCCTTTTAAACGCTTAAACAGTGCAAGCTATCATGATTGTTGGCTCAATCAACATCGTGAAATTAATTTCATTAATAAAATTGAGAACCAATTCATCTTCGAACTTTTTTTTCTCCCGAGAAAGAAGATAGAATTTTACATTTCAGTTTTATCTTCCTCTCTCACTTTCACGGGGAAAGTAAGCTATCTTATGCCTTCATTATATTAATTTGGTTTGAAAATAATATAAATTATATCTTAAGATTTCATGTAATAGTTTAATTTATTGAATTGAGATGATTATTTAATATGGTATGAGAGCCTTGATGACCAAGCGGTCACGAGTTCGAATCTTATCATCCCCATTTATTTGATAAAAATAAAGCACAAGGTAATATGAGTCTGTGCAAGTTTCAAGTCTAAATAACTTTTACTTAAGGAGGTGTGTTAGAGAATAATATAAATCATATCCTGTAACCTCACCTAACAGCTTAGCCTATTGGGTTGAGATGATTATTTGACATGAATTAATTATTTTTATTAAAATTATATTATTTTGTTATTTTTAATAAATTTTTTAATATTAATTTGGTTGAGTTTAGATTAGTCAAATAAATAAATCAAAATTTACTAAATCTATATAAATTTTAAATTGATCAAGTTTTAATTATGAATTTCCTGAATTAACTTATAGACTTGACATGGATTAATAATTATTACTAAATATGCTAAAATCTTGAATGAAATAGATTTTTAATCATGAATGAAAAAGGTTTTCACATTGAATGTGATGCTTGATTAGCCAGCACAAACTAGGCAAATGCATCCAAATAAATCTTGCCAACTAGTAATTTATAACTCTTCCAAACAATGATTTTATTTTCTTCAGACAAATAAAAAAAGGCAAAAGCAGTACCGCGGGGACCGGGGAGTGTACACATTTGGAAGGCTATTAATGGGCCTACGCGGTGCTAGAAATTGTTAAGTTTAATATGGTCCCCAGATTTTAAATGTTGTTCACTTTAGCCTTTTATCCTAGGTTTGACCGTATATTCATCCCCTTACCTACCCCGTGCCACAATTACAAAACTTAACCTAGCTTAATAAGTCAATTATGTGACTCGTTAACTCGGAATCTAGATTGGATCAAGTTTGCTTTGGAACCAATTTTTTTTACTAAAATTATGTTGTTTCAATTTTTTTTATTTACAATGACAGTTTTATTAATAAAAAAATCTAATCAATTTTGTTTTATAATAAAAATGAGTTAACTTGTCAACCCACGAACTAGGCTTTAGGACGAGTCAGGTCTTATAACTATAAGGCAAATAACCACACTTGATTACAACGTAAATAATTGTAATGAGACAATAGAATATACGTTATTAATATAAAGTAAGGATGAAGTTTCAATCCCGTATTACTCCCATAGAGATTATATGAGCTATGTCGTCGATGTGAAATAGATATGGTTTCCTTTTTTAATTTTAATTTTTTTTAATATGATTCTATCAAGGATATGAATATGAATTTTTAATTATATTGTCTAAATACAAAGATATCCGACCCATTACCGTCCGAGATTCTATCAAACAAAGCCATATGCAAGCATAACAAGTAAGGATGCCCACAATTGTAGTAGAAGGGTCAAGATGATCAAAATCTACAACTTAAGGGACCATGCAATGTATTTTGAAGATGGTGTGGGTCCAGATGATTTGAACCAGGGTGTGGGGACCACAGATGCGGTTTTTGTGGAAAATCCAACGCTGAAACGTTTGAAAGAAGAGAAAATGAAAGCGAGAGAGAAAAGAAGAAAATCGTGCACTAAGAAAATATATATGTGAAACAGATAGCAATAGGCGCCGAAACTTGAGCAGTTGAGCGTTTTCTTGCTGGCTTACCTATCGGTTGTCACTTTCACCTGTGGAATTTGTTTTTTTTTTTTTATATATATATATATATATATTTTTTGAAGAAATTGTGTTTTAAAATATTTTTTATTTAAAAATATATTAAAATAATAATATTTTTTAAAAAATTTATTTTTAATATTAATATATTAAAATAATTTAAAATACAAAAAATTAATTTGAAGTAATTTTTTTAAAAAATAACAAAACAATAGTTCAATCACAATGTCAAACAAACATCTTATCTGCTATGGTAGTATTTGATATCGTGATAGAGATTATTTTCTAAAGTGATTTTTATTTAAAAATATATAAAAGTAATATTTTTTTATTTTTTAAAATTTTATTTTTAATATTAGTATATTAAAATGATAAAAAAAAACAAAAAAAAAACCTAAATTTAAAATAAAAAAAAAATTAAATTTTATAAAAAACATAATTGACCGCGGAGACAAAACATCTGAAAATCCGGTAAAATTACTTGACGAAAGAAGAAAGATATTATGGACTTCTTGAATTAATTCCAAGAAACTTAAGAATGACAATTTTTTTCTCGAGATAAGGAATGATAGTTCTATACGGGTAATTTTAATATTTTTTTAATTTTTTATATTAATATATTAAACCTATAAAAAGCATATAAAAAAATATTTTTTTAAATGTGAAAAACAGGTTGAATAAAAAAAACCCTTCCTTTATAAGTTTCATGACAGGGTCGCGTCATTCACTAACAATTGTAATAAAAAATAAATTAAGTAATGCTACTACTAATTTTTTTATTGTCTTTAAATTTCAAAATTTAAAGTAGAAAATCACACATGTTAGTTATTGAGTTTTCCAATGTTAACAGATTTAATAGGATATAAAAAAGACAAACAATGATGCTTAAATCTCAAGTACACTTAATTAATCAATAAAATATTATAAAAAAACAATATTATTTCATTTATAAACTCTAATTTTCGACACAATATAAAAAACTCTCATTTCAAACTTTCTACACACATATTCAACATTATATTTCTACTCTAATGTTTTATTGTTGTGTTTTTTACTTTTAATGATGGACTCCAGCTAGCAAAAACAGTAATAAAACACAAATATATATTAAAGGAGTATTTAGAAGTGCAATAACAATTGTTTTTTAAAATATATTTTGCTTTAAAATATATTAAAATATTTTTTTATTTTTTAAATTATTTCTGATATCAGCATATCAAAAAAATCTAAAAATATAAAAAAATTCATTATTTTTTTTTAAAATTTTCATAAAACATCGTTTGGAACGCAATCTCAAATAACGCATGAGACAATGTTTAGAGTGTAGTAGTTTTTATTTTTAATTATTATTTAAAAGTATATTTTAGTTGAAAAAACATTAAGATGATATTATTTTTAGTATTTTTAATGATTTTGATATGATAACATAAAAAATAAAAAATTATTACTTTTGTTTTAAAATATTTTAAAGTAGAAAAACATTTTAAAAAATCATAATACGTTGCCAAACTAAAACTAAAACCAACTTAGCCATTATCCTGTTTAATATTATTTAGATATTTTTTAAATTTAGCAAAGTATTTTTTTAAATTTTAGCATAATAACACTATAAGAAAAGAAATTTAGTAAAATAATATAATTTTTGAATTTTTAAAATTAAAAAATCTCACCATAAGACCTTGTTTTCGATAGTTTATGTTTTAATTTTTTTTATGAATTGGTCGAACCATTAGTTCTAAATTTAGATAGATGTCTGAATTTACAATATCTAAAACTATACTATTTCGCTAATTTGTTTTTTGTTTTGGATTGTTTTTGCCATTATTTTTTGTATTTTACCTGCGAATTTCCTAATTTATCCACATTATTTAGGGATTCTCTTACGACAAAACCAAAAATAAAAAGCCTCTCTCTCCCTCTCCTCCTTCTCCCTCAGAACAACCTTAACTTTCCTCTACTTCACAGCAGCAGTCTCTCTCTTTCCTTGATCAGTTCCTGTTTTTTGATCATGTAAAAATCACTTCACAAAAATTTGAAAATCCTTATTTCATTTTTTCCCTTAAAATCCAAAACACTTGAAAAGATTCATACTTTTCAATGGCCTTCTTTAAGTTCTCTTCAACATCCTTTTTTCTTTTGATTCACATTGCTCTGTTTTCAAGTTTCTCTCTTGCTGCAGACCCAACTGTCTATTATGACTTTAAGCTATCTTACATCACTGTCTCTCCTCTTGGTGTTCCTCAAAAGGTTCCATTTTTATTCTCTCTGTAGACTTTTTTTTTTTTTTTCATTTTTTAACGCTTCGTTCTTGGGGTTTTTCTGGGGTTCTTTGTGCTTGTTTTTGGCTTCTGGGATATGTTAAAGATGATGTTTTAGGACATTTATGTTAATGGGTTTTGTTTCTTTCATGGTACTGAAGTAGTTTGAGGTTTTACTGTTATTGAAGTAGATTAAGACAATGATTCTTGGTTTGTACTAGATGATTTCTCGATGGGGTTTTATTTGTTAGTTCCTGTTTTGTTGAAGTAATCTGTTGCTTATGTTTTCAATGCCATCTTCATTTTTTCCCCACACATTCTCTGCATCTTCACTGTCCCTGGTGTTAATGATTTCAGTGTGTTTAAGCAAAAATGGTCTTTTGACTGTTTGTGTGGTGTTATTGATAGTTATTTGGTTGTTGTTGAATCAAATATTGGTTCTTGTAGTTTATGGTTTTATACTGCTTTGTAAATGATTTATATTTCAAGTTTTTGTTTTTGGGTTAGTACTTTTAGTGTTTTATTTTCTTACCCATTTTTTCACGTTATTTTTTTGTTCATTTTATTCAAACTGTTAAGATACAGTACAAAAGTGTATTTGGATGAAAAGTTTTGTGTTTTCTGAAAGCAGTTATTGGTTTATGTTCTGTATTTTACTGTATATTCCTCTTATTTGTTAGGATATGATTGCAGGTTATAGCTATCAATGGACAGTTTCCTGGTCCTCTTGTTAATGCTACCACTAACAATAATGTTGTTATAAAAGTATACAATGATTTGGATGAAGACCTTCTAATGACATGGTAAGTTCTTTGGCTTTTGTATCCTTTTCTATTCTCTGCTCTTATTTCATGTTGAGAATGATTTTCTGAAAATTTGGGTGGATTGATGACTTACAACAGGCCTGGGATCCAAATGCGACGTAATTCATGGCAGGATGGTGTTCTGGGCACAAATTGTCCAATTCCTCCGACTTGGGACTTTAATTACACTTTTCAAGTAAAAGATCAGATTGGGAGCTTTTTCTACTTTCCGTCTCTTAATCTTCAAAGAGCCTCGGGTGGCTTTGGTCCCTTTGTTATTAACAACAGGGCAGTTATCCAAATTCCTTTCGCTCAGCCGGATGGGGATTTTACCCTTCTGATTGGGGACTGGTATACAAGGAACCATACGGTTAGTTTTCTTAAGAGGTTACACTTCCTTTTATGCTGTGATGGGTTTCAGGATTGAACTCCAATGGTGACGTTTTACATTTAATTTCAGGCATTGAGAGCTGATCTTGACTCTGGAAAAGACCTTGGAATGCCCGATGGAGTTTTAATTAACGGGAAAGGACCATACAGATACAACACAACTCTTGTACCTGACGGGTTGCCATATGAAACCATTAAAGTTGACCCAGGTATGTTCTTCAGGCATGAAAAGTGCACATTTAACAGTTTGCATTCTTATCCACTCCTCACCTGTTTTCTTAGTTTTGGAACAGAATGGTTTCATATCAGATAATCAGTTATAGACTGATTTGTAATTTAATCCTTCAATTTCTTTTCTTAAAATATTTCCAAGTTCTCATTTTATTGCTTCTGGTGGTTCTCATCATGTATTCTCAGTTTTAGACATTAAAACCAATATACATGTTGAATATGTTTTTGCTCAAAGTTTTTAGTCGGAATTGCATCATGTTTTGCAGGCAAGACTTATCGATTTCGTGTCCACAATGTTGGGACTTCAACTAGTTTGAACTTCAGAATCCAGGGACACAATCTGCTTCTTGTGGAAACAGAGGGTTATTACACTGTGCAACAAAATTATACTAGTTTTGATATTCATGTGGGGCAGTCTTCTTCCTTTTTGGTCACCATGGATCAGAATGCTACTAGTGATTACTACATCGTAGCAAGTGCTCGGTTTGTGAATGAATCAATTTGGCGAAAAGTCTCTGGTGTTGGCATTTTACACTATTCCAATTCAAAAGGACCTGCTACTGGTCCTCTGCCTGAAGCACCAAGTGATATTTATAACCAGTGGTCAGCCATGAACCAGCCAAAAGCCATCAGGTTATTTCTTTCACTCAAGAGGTCAATTTCTAGTATAATTTTTCCATATGTGATCGCATCTCAGTTATGTCACTTCTAAACATGATTCTGTGTCTGTTGGTGGATGTTTCACTCCCCCCAAAAAATTTATCCTGTTCTGTTCTAAAATTGTTATAGCAAAAACATCTTCGAGTAACACTCGCAACGTAATTTCTTGCATTTTAACAAGAAGATGAGTGGATATATAATGGAGACCAACATAATTTCTTACATAATTTCTTGCATATATATTTCATCATTATAACAATGGAGAAGATGAGTGGATATCTCCCCAAGCATGTTTTTATGTAAGGGACAAACAATCTACTTAGTGAAGAAATAGGAACAAGGAGAAAATGGCTATCAACGAGCAATTTTTTTTTTTATTTCACTAGTTGGCAAATATTTTCTCAATGATAATAGGAAAGCATTATTAAGATTTGTTGCCCACCTGACAGCCAACAATCATTGTAGGTAACACCATGTGTCATTCTTGTACTGATTGATATGAATAAAGAGCCCGCTGGATTTATTTCCTTCTGCTTCTTTTCGTTTAGGTTTAGAGAAACCATTTTCTTAGCTATTCAGAGCTAATGTTGCTGTTTTCATTTGCATTAGGCAAAATACATCTGCAAGTGGAGCTCGCCCAAATCCACAGGGGTCTTATCACTATGGTTCTATCAATGTGACTGACACATATATTTTAAGGAGCTTGCCACCAACTACCATCGACGGGAAGCTGCGTGCAACTCTGAATGGGATATCATTTGTCAATCCGGGTACACCAATCAGGCTTGCTGACCTTAACAAAGTGAAGGGATCTTACAAACTTGATTTTCCTAGTGCACCACTTAATAGAACTTTCCACAGGGACACTTCTGTAATTAATGCTACATACAAGGGGTTTACAGAAATCATATTGCAGAACAATGATACTAGAATGCAGAGCTTTCACATGAATGGTTACTCCTTTTTCGTTGTTGGGTGAGAAAGGCCTCCTTTCTTCTAATGTGTTAGCTGTCCGAATTAGGAATTCTCATAATAGTTTTTTGTTTAAAATCCAGGATGGACTGGGGCATTTGGTCAGAGAACAGCAGAGGTTCATACAATAAGTGGGATGCTATTTCTCGCAGCACAGTAGAGGTTGGTTTTTCTATCTTGATCTTCTGTTATCATACAGGTGACATGGATGTGACATACTTATGTTTTTATTTATTTCTATCTGTTTATATAAAAACAGCTTTAATAGATTATCATGCTAAGATGATTATCGGTTTCCTGAAATTCTAGGCAGTACCTTGATACTGAATTCGTAATAGAGTTTTTTTAAGGAGTCCCTTTATTTTTCTTTTGTTTAGGTTTATCCTGGGGGATGGACAGCAGTTCTCGCCTCCCTTGACAATGCTGGAGTATGGAATCTGAGAGTAGAAAATCTTGATAGATGGTATCTCGGCCAAGAAACATATATGAGAATAATCAATCCTGAAGAAAATGGCGAAACAGAGATGCCCCCCCCTAATAATGTTTTATATTGTGGTGCCCTTGCTTCCAAACAGCAGTATGTATCAGAAACTATTTCATAAAATCATCCCCCCCTCCCTTCTTCTTCTCATGGAATAACTTGTGCTGTGTTTTACATCTTCAGGGATTTAAGCCACAAATCAGGAGCATCGATTCTCCATGGCAATCCTAATCTGTTTTTCACTCTGCTGATGGCACTCTGCGCGGTTTTCATTTTCAGCTAAAGGTTTCTTCTAATTGCTTTGGAAGTTGATTATAGTTTTGTTGTCAGTGGTGGGCTTGTAGGAGTTGTGCCCTTTACAAACTTCATCCAGCTGTGTACATTAGAGTCGGAACTTCAATGTTGTTCATTGAAAATTTCTTGGTGTCATTGATAATTTTTTTTAATTCCTTGGGGATCTTTACCCTTTTCTTTGTATTTTAGTTCACTGGGAGTCGATTGTTCTCTATCCATTTAAAAGCAAACACACTGATGATGATCAACCCATTCTCTCAAAAACCACCTCTCTTTCAACACACGATTTGGATATATCTTTTTAGACAACATTTGTGTTTCACTTGTTTCTTAAATTTCTGCCTCTTTAACAATACCGCAATCATACCTTTTGCTACTAGGAACTTATTTTGGTTATTATTTTGTCTACGGGGTATCATAGAGATGGTAACATGGGTGCTTAAGTGGAAGTAAACACGATTCCAGGCTATGATGGTGGAGCTTGATTTTTGATCAAATTGTATGAACGTTTCTTTTTCTTGATTCTACTCTAAGTTGTGCTAAAATCATTAGGTGCCAGGCACCACAGCAATAAATACACTCCAGTTCTGTAACCCTACTGCTGGCTTAAGGTTCAGGTACGTAGTTTGGTTCTTGACCAGGTATAGATGGTTCCAAATTATCAAAAAATAAAAAAGAAAGAAAGTATAGAATGACCTAACAAGATGTATCTTACCTGGGGCAGATCATGGAAGCCTGATTTGGCAGGGATTGGGTTCCAACTTCTTTGAAATGGGTTTTGATGGGCTTGAACTTACTAAGCTAATTAACTCCTTCAGGGAAATTGGACCAAGCTGCAACTTTTCTCTAATGGACCCTGGTAAAGGGAAGTTAAAATGGAAGGGATGAACACCGTGAGAGTACCGTGGATCTTGGTCAAAGATAATTTTCAGATGAATGAAAGCTCCAAAGAGTTGGGCTATTACTTTCTGGTGAAATCATTATGTGAGAATTAAGGGAAACAATGAAGGAAACATCAATCATCCAATTGTTGCTTTGATTGTAACCAGACAACATGTTTGCTACCGAAAGGACTGATAAGTGTAGATAAATTCCTAAATATTTAGGTAGTGTTTCGCTAATTCCGCGGGACATATAAGAGATATATATAGAAGAAACGAAAATTTATTTAAAGATATAAAAACAAGTATACTAGCACAATTTCTTATTCGATTGAAAATAAAAAGATATTGAAACATGTTTTTTATATATTTTTTTTTCCTGTTTTGATACAGTAATCAAAAGCTAGATATATTAATCTTAGGATGTGTTTGAGAACGTAGTGCAAACCGTGTTCTCAAAAGTTTTGAATGTTTTTTTAAATATATTTTTTTATGTTTTCATATCGTTTTGATGTGCTGATGTTAAAAATAAATTTTTAAAAATAATTTATTTTATTTTAATACATTTCTAAATAAAAAATACTTTGAACAACCACCGCCACTACAATCCCAAACATTCACTTACTATCTCCCTTACTATCTTTGTACTTCACTTACTATCTCCCTTACTATCTTTGTACTATGCAGGTTTCATGTGGTCTGGAACTTGACTGGAAAGTAATGCAAGAAACTTTAGAGATTGGTGGGGGCAGCAGGAGGCATGGACTTGGGGATTTGTGGGTGGAAAGAAGAACATAATTAGCAGTCACATGGACTTGATTCAATATTAGTGCATATTATATCATGTTATCTTCCCTCACAAACAACAATTCTTAATGAAACCCTAATTATTCAGTCACACCCCTCAAATGACGCTATCAAATTTCATGCGTATGGATAATCTTTCTTTGACTTTGCAGGCACTCTGTCTAGTAAAGGAATACACAGTGATTGTGCAACCAAGAACCAGAAAAAATAAATAAATAAAAAATCTAACATGTTGAAATAAAGAAATGTCCATGTCAAAACGTAGTCACTTCACTTGCTTTTTCTACTCCTAAGATTCTTTCTGTCCCTTTGTGACTCTCTCCTTGGTAAGATATGATCAGCAGAGAAGACCCAGCACAATGAGTATGTTCTTGAGAGATATCCATTTATATTTTGAAGGCACGTCCATGCTCTTGACTTCACCAGAACTCCACAGTACATGAACCTTTTCATCAGTGCAAATTAAGTAGTATATAAACTCTTTACATTTTACTTCAACCCCACTATATATTGACTCTTCCTTTGTAACTTGCACTCTGTTTTTCACGTTCTTGGTTAATCCACGGTGCTGTTATTTGCTCTTCTCTTGTGCTCTCTGCTCCTTCCTGCAGCTTTGAGGCCTTTGAAATATGAGTACGTATTCATTCCCATTAAGGTAGGTACTTGTTTTGTTTGTGTGTTTGTGCTTTTGGTACCAAAACTTTAGTGGATTCTTGAGGTCTCCAATTTGGTTTTGACTGTTTGACGTTAACAGACATTAATTTATTTTATTTTTTTACCTTCCTTTGTGGTGATAGTAAGTTGTTTATAGCTTCTATATAAGATTTTTTTTTTCATTTTATGCATCAAAGTTTGTTGTACTAATATTTTTTCATATTTGTATCGTAATCTCTTACATTTTATGCGTTCAACGAAGTAAATATTTGGATTCGGATCTTTTATATTCGATGAGAATATTATTGGTCATTTTTCCTAATCTCATCATTAAATTCAATAATTTAGAATATGTAAAATTGTAAATAACATCATAATTATAATTCTCTCTCTCTCTCTCTCTCTCTCTCTCTAGTTTTAAACCATTTCCTTAATAGGAAATCTAGAATGTTATAAAAAATCTCATTTGTTATAAAAAAGATTTAGTATTAATTAAGTTTAACCATTTTTGACATATATAGGCTAAATCAAACTTATTTATTTCGAACATATGGTTTTGATTTAACAAATAGGAACCAGCATGTAGAATGTTAAACCATTTTCTAGATAAAAAAATAAATTTACAAAATAACTTTTTTTAAATGAGTTTTCTATATCAAAGAGAACGAACCATTGAGCCAAAATTAGACTAATTGCCTATTTAGGGTACATAGAGGATTGTGATTGGAACTTTATTTGAGTGTGTTTGGCTTGAAAAAAATATTAAATTAATATTTTTTAATACTTTTCAATAACCTTGATTTGTTGATACTAATTAAAATAAAAAAATTCTGAAAAAAATTATTTTAATATATTTTAAAGTGAAAAACATTTTTAAAAAGCTTTATATATCATGATAACAATTTTATTTGCTTTCAAAGGTGACTTACAAGTCACAAAAACTCACATTAAATTTATTTGGTAAAAGTTGCATACAAAATAATTCTGAATTCCTCGACACATGATCAATGCAAAAGTGACAAGCATGTGTCCTAACATAATATGATTTGAAGGTTTGTGTTATTCTGAATCCTGAATTCAATGATCATATGTTACCTAGGTTGATTTGATCTAGATCCTTTAAATGGGCCAGCATAAAATTTGATTTTTTTCTTTGGTTGATGACCAATTGAGTCATGCCCTTGATCTTGAAATGCACTTGTCTGCCATGCGTCCTTCGCATCTCTCAACCTTTATTGAGTAGTTGAGATTATCTTCTTGACCAAGTAAAGTTAGATCTTGCTCCATACTCATCCAAAGCCTATCTGCTTATTAATTTTGTCTTAAACCCCAGCTTCAAGAAAACCTACATACACCTTCCTAGTGGTGCCGATTTCATGCAAAAATCAAGCTGGTTGGATTTTTTGAGTGCCTTCTACGCTCGAGAAGGGAACATATATAATTCACTATGTGCATTTGCCAAACTTCTCAGCAAAGCATTAACTTATCATGAAATTAGGTCATCATTATATAAAGATATTGTAAATCGCATGCTTGCATCTTTGCTATAACTCCTTTCTACCATAGATCATGTAATAAAATTAAGAAGCTCGAAGATAATTAATGTGGTCAGTCCAATAATGTAATATTTAGCCAAGAAATTGGTATTCGGCTTAATGGTTCTCGTGTCATGCCAACATGTATAAGAAGAGGGCCGAAGTCTCAAATATGAGTTGCATGTAGAACATTAAAAACGACATTGATCATAAATAGACCATCAGTAACTAAAATAGGTGTTTCAAATTTATATTGCTGGGCTAATTCTTCGATTATAAGCAGGTGTTTCAGATTTGGAAAGTCATTGAACTCAATATTAATCCATGCAAAAAAATTGATACGAGGATATTATCTCAATTATAAGCCAGTGACTCGGATTGGAAAGTCGATGAACTTAATATTAATAAACCCAGTTTCGGATTTTTAAGAAAATCAGATGGAATTAACATAGTTAAACCCGAGCAATGCAATCGAGATTCGGATTGATTTTTATTTTATTTTTTTCAAAATGATATCGTTAAAATAACCATTGTCAAACTATCCAGCCTGTTTACACGATCCGTTTAATAATAATTTTGCACAAGGATACTCTTTGAAACAACATAAGCAAAGAATATTCAAAGGCAGAAATGTAACCAAGTCAAGAGGAACAGGCAGGCTTTACTCTAATATGGTTTCATAAAAGTTGAAAATACAAACACATATGAAATCGATAACCCCATCGATTCCATAAACAGCACATGTGCATGGCTGCTAGACCATAGAGGCTACATTAAAATGCCTTCACACATATACAAACGATTAATTGCTTCAACTCCATTTTCCCACACCCACAACCACCTAAGAAATAATATTTCATCTTACAAGAAATTGAACATAATTTGTTTTCTTTCCCAAGAGTCTAGTCTTGCAGTATAAACTTACATATATGCTAGCTAGGACAACAACAGTTAAAGGTTATATATATGCTGTTTTAAGTTTTATTATGTACAGGAACTTAGAATCATAATTTCCCTTTGCATTCAAATTGAAACATCCTATGATTAGTATATACCATGCAGCGTAGTTTTTAACTGGATATCATCATTTCCATAGATCAATTTGACAACTGGAGGTTGACGTCGAGGCATTTTCCGGCACGGATGTATCTTGCTTACTCAAGTGTCGAGCAAATATGTTTGGTGCATGGATTGATGATGTGTTGAAGATGTTGTTGCTGGCATTTGGGTGGTTGTTTTCCTTGACCACATCTTCTTGGCTCAATTGAGAAGCAACAAATTTGTCAAGTACTCTCCAGTCTGTCACTTGATCAACTGCTTGCTCATTAATGTTGTTGCTACCATAGATAGAGGGAAAGCTTTGCTCATGTGCTTGTTGAATGTGATCTTCTTGTGTGAGTGTTGAGGATTGTATAGTGCTTGCCTGGTTTATGTCCAGGCCATATGCAGCATTGATGGAATTGCAGCTTATAGTTGGAGCTGATTGCAGCAGTTTAGGGCTTTGTAGAAGTGGGAGTTGGAGGAAGTGATCATGAGGGATTTGGTACTGCAGATCTATCTCTTTCTTGCAGGGGTATGGGAATTGATAACCCAAATCAGGCTGAGAATTTTGCTTTGGTGAATCCAAGTCATGCATGAATGCAACTTGATCATCATACCAACAGACTGATTCATGCTCACTCACTTTTCGCATCGTTGGTAATCTTTTCTTGAACACCCTACACACGACCCAACCTTCTTCCTGAAACAGAATTACATACAAAACCTTTCATGCTTCGAAAAAAGAAAATTTTCAGCATTAAGACATAAAAACGTCTTCCTATACTTGCCTGTGGAGTCCCATTTTCATCTGTTTCGAGTCGGTATTCATGCATAATCCAGTCCGATTTCTGCCCATTCGGAGCTCGACCTTTATAAAAGACTAAGGTCTTCCTCATTCCGATCAAGTCTTGCTTCGAATAAATTGCCTTGTCTCTACCTGTTGCTTTCCAAAACCCAGCAGCAGTGGCTCTATTTGTGCGAGTTCCAGTTGGATACTTCTTATCTTTGTGGCTAAAAAAGTACCATTCATTTTGTTCCTCGGTTCCTATTCGGCATAGTTCTGTTTAAATCATCAAGATAAGCAAAATTTTTGATGGTCAGTGAACTTTCCTGACGCTCAAACACTTGGAAATTTTGATCACTATTGATTATTTACAAGAATTTTGCAGTACTATAAATACCTTGAAGATCCCATGGCTCAATTTTGTAAAGGTCGACATCTTTAATGACATCTACATCAATCCTTCTTGAATTCACTTTTTTCCTAAGGTAGTAATCGACAAGTTCTTCGTCGGTAGGATGGAACCGGAAACCAGGAGGAACATGTGTAAAAGTATTCATATTCTCCTGCTGCGTACGTCTTGAGTCCTGAAATCCATTCAGCATACTCCATTAGAATGTGTTTTCATTCAATTATCAAATTAACTAAAACAAGAAAAAAATGTACATTTTTATAATTAATGGACTCAATATTATCAGCCTAATTTGGATTTTAATTTTATCTGCTCAAAGACTCAACATCTATTTAATTTACCGAACCTTCCCTTTATTAATTTGATTAGATACAAAATCATGATTTATATGTTCAGCAACCATAAAAAAAAATCCTGAAAGGGGTTAAAGTTCAAGCAAAAAACAGCAAATATTGCCTTGTAAACCCGAAGAAATTATTTGATCAAATGTCAAATATTTGGATCGAAACCAGCCAGCATGTTATGAAAAAAAACTGTTCTCCATGAATGAATTTAACAGAAGCACAGAGTTATGGCAGCAATAAGCATATCTCCTTCTGAATAACTACCGTATGTCTCATTGCTCAAAATTCTTTACTTTGAAATGAAGTACATTGTTCTTGTGGTAACTTCATTCTGGAAAGACCAATTCAAACTATAATCAATTTTCTGAACGTGCTATCAACACCAAGTTTAATTAGGTTAACTATGATGTCAAGCACTTGTATAGACTTAGATGAAAAGAGAATAAATAACCATTATTTTTTTTTCTATGTTATAATCAAGTGAATATAACGTATACTTTTCATTTCATATACTGGATACTGGATTAGTTTATGATCCTATATGCAATAAAGATTATTTTGCACACAAGATTTACGTACGATCGAGTAGTTTCAAGCACAATATCAAATTTATCACTATTTCAGAGCTGAAAAATGAAGAAATTAACTTCAAGAACCATCACAGCAAACAATGTTCTTGTAACAACTTGATGTAATTGATATATTTAATTTTCAAGTTATATATATATATATATAATTTTCTCCTCACATTGTAAAAATTAAGGTCTCATGATCGAATGAGAGATCAGGACAAATATCAACATTTTCGATGTAATTGATAATGAAAAAGGATCATGCAACTAGCTAGTTGAATAAATTAAGTACTGAATTTGCTTGTATTGATCAGGTTTCTAATTTGAGCATACATAGCCCAAAAGCTTCTATTCTTTCTCTATCTCCAATTTTATCATAGAAAAAACAAAAGAATTACAGTAAGGTTAGCCAAAAAAGATTGTTTAAATATATGAACACAAAACTAAACAATAATTTCAAGTGCATGATGAATTCTAAAGATGATTGATTTAGATGTTGAATGCGAGATACTAAAATTAGCTCTTCCTTTCAATGGAGTACATACGCGCATGCGATGATAATATTTTGGCAAAGACAACTCACATGTCATAACCATCATGCAACATCACTTTTATGATGCAGAATTATGGGCATTCCATTTTACAAAACAAAGGAAAAATAAGCAATATAGCCCATGAAAAAGGAGTAAAAAATAGAAGACCAGAAAGCATATGTGGTGAATGAGATTGTATAGTTAATTATTATGATCCATAGAATGGATTTACTTAGTATAGATGCATATAGGTAATTAAATTTATTTTTCTTTTTAGTAGTAGAAAAAATGCTGATCTTTATTGAAATATAGATCTGCAGAAACATCCACCTCATGGATATTTTCATCAATCCATTCTCCACCTTCTTTTTTATCCACTCTCAAACATGAAATAACATTGATTTTGTTAAGAAAATGATCCACATGTTATGATGTTCCATGCACAAGCAAAAATATGAAGATCAAGAGAAGAGAGAGCTCACAGAGCAAAAAACCAAGATCTCTAGTCCTTGTAATCCACAGATCTGTATTGTTGATTGAAACTGCCTTGAATTCAACAAAGAAGAACCCTTTTTTCTCCGAAAGTAGAATGATGATACAGAAACTTGTGGTAGCTAGCTCTCAACTTCACTCCAACTATAGAGGAAGCTCCTAACATCAGACAAGAAAACAAGACAACAAAAGTGAAAAAAGAAACAGTTATAGTACTTTATAACATCTCCTTGAGAATTGAACCCCAACCTCTTTTTTTACTCCAACAAAACAAATCTGCTTGTCTAGTTGTCGGAATGGATCCCAAGGATGCAAGCATAGAACGACACAAACCCTTCAAAGAAAAAAGCTGAGAAAGAGAGGAATGGAAGAATGGGAAATAAGTAGGGTTAAATAGGAGAGACAGATAGAGAGAAAAGCCAAAAAAAAGAAAAAGAAAGAAAACCCTAATGACCAAATATTATTATCATCAATGATTCAATATTGTTGAAAGATAAATGTTTTTCAACATCATAAGCTCTCATTGTCTCTCATTATCGAATTGAGCTAGATTGGTGGACAAGATTTGGGCGGGAAAAAAGGTGGCAAAAATGGAAGCTAGCTAGCCAGGTAACCCCAAAACGCCTCCTCTCTTGATCTCTCTCCTTCTCTCCCTACCCGCAACTGATAAAGACCCTAAAGAGAAGAGAAAGAGAAGCCAGCACACAAAAAATCTTCTTCTTCTTCTCTTATGGGAGAGATAGAGGGGTGATTAAAGGGTGGGATTGTCAAGAGATGAACTAACGGAACAGACCAATCAAGAAAGCTTTAAAAAATCCAAGGCAGGCTAGCTAGAAAGACCCCAAAAAGAGAGAATAAAAAAAGAAAAAAATGGTGTAATCTTGGTGGTGACGTAATGGAACAGCCACCAGCCAAAAAAATACACATAAATATATCATCTCTCTCTTTGTTTTTATTTTTTTCATCGAAAGTGGCATGGTGGCCCTTGCTAGCCCTAAACTCCATTCCTAGTCCCCACCATTTCTTTGAAGTCTTAACTGTAATAAAATCAGAATGATGATGTTGGATCTACTCATGGTCTCTCTATATCACAGTATTGTGGTCCGACACCAAGAGGTTTGGCCATAGAATTGGCGATGCAGCTTACTCTCTGCTTTCTATAGGATATATTGAAGTACCATCCAATTGCCTCTAAATTAATTAATTTCATTAAATATGAACTATTAGGAATTGCTGAATTATGACCTCTCCGAGCAGATTTTCCTAGCTATGCAATGAGTAGAGCTATAGCCATATACCAGATCAGTGGTAACCTCAAGCTGCTTTCTTTTTACATGAAAGGAGTTTGCTGCAAAAGATTTATAGTCGCCTTTCAGGTGCAATTAAAAGCATGCCGTTTATACTTAAACAAGACTCTCAAGTACTCTCCAATGTCAATACTATAAAAGATGGCGAGAAATCAATACAATAAACCTCCAATCTCAATAAATTTTTAAAGAAAGAATATTCATATTTATGTACATGTGAGCTTGCATGCATGCGCGCAAGGATAATTCGTTACTTTCAAAGATTATTTTGAGAATTCATTTAATGTAATTAATCTTATGACTAATCTTGTTTACTAAATTACTTGTAATTAAGCTAAATACAGATGCAGTGGAATAATCCTTCTTTCTAAATACATGTAAGTGTAAAATACATAATATTTTTTTGCTGTCAAATATATTATTAACCTTTTGATACCCTATTTCTACACGCAAAAAAAAGAATTAAGTTACGTCCAAGATGAAGATATATATATAATTTTTCTTCATAGTTTTTACAATTTCATTCTAAATAAACATATTTCAAATTTCTTATAGTTTTTATAAAGATGAGACTCGAATTAATATCTTATCCTCCGATTTTTCAAGAGTAATTAACATTGTAGATACAAACTCATTGATCAATAACCCTATAACCCTTAAGATAAGTTCTTTTGTTGTAGAATAACTTTACTATTTAAGTTAATAATTTTTTTTCAATAATTAGGGCATTTTTAGTAAAGTTTTTACCCGTCACAACCCTTGAAAAGATATCAATAACCCACATTTTTTTCATTATATATCTTTTCTTGAATTCAAATATATATATATATATATATATATATATATATATATATATATATAAAATTAAAGACACAACACTTGAAAAGATATTAAAAGAGTTCCTCTACCAAAAAAATCAGTGTAATTTTTTTAGTATTGTTTTAGCGTTTTGTATATAAAAAAATGTTTTTATTTGTTTATTTAAGCATTTTCATCATCCCCTCCAACCATAAATCTTTCACTTCACCATTAATGGATGAAATCTCAAGAATAAATAAAAAATTATTGTGAGATTAAAAAAATTTAATCACTCTACTATCATGCAATTTAATCTATTACCAACATACCAAGGACTAGTAGCTTTGTCCCCACTTAACTACCGTACAGCTACTATATATTCTAGCTACCAACACTACCCTTTTTCATTAAATCGCCTGTAAAAAATAAATATTATTTAACGTGCCGGTTTTGCTCGTGACCGATACGTTTCCATGCTCACAATCATAGTGTCTTTCACTCTTTTTTTCTTTTTCTTTTTTCTGCGAAATGTTCTTTCAGCTTGGTCTCTTGTCAGGGGAGCTCAAGCCCCGTTCATGTTCCAGCCAGTCCTTTCACCCCCGTTTAGTTTTGGATTCAGTGTTTTCCTGGCAAATAACCAGGCAAGTAGTGTCATAGCTGGCTCAGTTTGGTTGGTTTGTTATTTTCTATTCTTGTGTTTCTCTGTATTTTTAACTATAATTTTTTAAAAGTGAGATGTATAATGAATCTTGGACTGCATAATAAGATTTACATTTCTCCAATTATAAAATTATTGTTGAGAAATTATAATTATTAAGACTACTTAAACCTTGTTTCACTAAAGGAAACTACTAATACATAGCCTTTAAAAAATGATTGATGCCAAATTAACACTTGAAGGAAAAATTAGTTCTTCTATTATATTTTCATTTTTAAATATTTTTATTTTAAATGACTTTTTATGATTTTATATCATTTTAATATACTCAATTCAAAAAAATATTTTTAAATAAAAAATATTTAAAAAACAAGCTCTGCTACATAAACACTACAGATAAACCTCTCAATACTTTTTTTATATATATTTTAACTCAATACTTGGTTGCTACTACAGAATTTTGACTAGTTTAAGAAGTGGGCCCAACTAACCGACCAATGGGTACTGAGAAAGAGACAATCCTCCAAATTATAGGATTGCTGCAAAATTATATAAAAAGCCGGCTGGATCAAGCTGAGCCAAGCCAAATTATTTTTGTTGGAATATGGGTCCCACTTGAGATCAGGAATGATGGAGCCTGAGGTCTCTCTGTACTTGGTAGCGGCTCGCGGTCCGGCCTGGGCTAGCCACTATCATTAAGCTCGCAACCTGCTGGTGGGCCATCTTCTTTGCTGACTTGTTCCTGCGGGTTCTTCTTGTTGTCCACGCTGGCCACTAGCATGTACCAAGTGGGCTCCACAAAAAACACGTGAAATTTACAAGGATTGGGTGCACAAGCTTTCCTATGATGCCTCCGTCCTTCATTTTGTTGTCAGATGTAACCTGTGTTGAAAAAACATTATTACTGAATTATCAAATCACTCTTAGTTAAATATTTTTATTAAAACAGTAATATTTTTATTTATATTGATCTGGTCGATTTGAATTGAATTTAATCGATTCAATTAATCACTAGAAATTTAATCAATTAATTACATTTTATTATATTAATATCTTATATTTTTCAATTAAAAATCTTGATCTCAATCAGGTTTTAAATTTTGAATTTTTGAGTCAACCTTTATTAAACTAGATTTAACAACCATTAAATTATTAAACAATCTAAGAATTTTGCTACTTGCCATGAATAACTTTTTGAAAGAATTTTGCGCATTGATTTTGTTTGATTGATGATACAATAAATACTCTAAAAGCAGCTTGATCATTACACTGTTGGAAATCTTTTTGTTTATCAATTTGTTTTTTTTTTATGAATGCTAAATACTCTGTTAATAATATCCTTTAAATATATTCTCATATTTTTTTCCTAATTATATATCAAGAAAATCTCAATTATCCCACGGAAAATTTTCCTGAACTCCTCAAAGATTCACAATATCTTCAATCAAATTTCTCTATTTATTAAAATTAGTGAAATTAATGATATTTGTTAAAAGCCCATGTAGGAGAATATTGGTCTACGTCATAATTTGTACGATTGTTTTGAAAACTTTTCATAGAATTTTTAAATTAATTCTAAATCTACAACATGGATAATTATTCATTAAAGACTCAAGAGAGGATACCTTTTCTTAGAGAACTACATTAAAAATTGTTCAATAATTAGGAGACTAATTCAAAGTTTATACTCAAGAGAGGTATAATATCATTTTATTTCATTGATTTCTTTCTATACCGAATCGTGGGTCGGCAACTAAGCAATAGTATGTTGGAAAACCAACTAATTAATACGTACAATCAATAAAAACATTATATCAGTAAGATGATTAAATAGTAATTAAGTGTCTGACTTATACTTTGTAACCCGTTAACTATATATGTTATTTACAAATGTTGCGGGGCAAATATCGAAGGTAATTTTTATTTAATTCTATGGCTATTAAAATAAATGTATGTCAGATATTTTTAAAGCATTTAAATATTGGAGTAGAAAATGTTTTTTTAAGTCAAATTAAGTCCCTACTCCTTATTTATGCTTTTTTGTTTAATTAAGATCGTCATTTTTAAATAAAAACTCTAGGTAATTAAAATAAAGGGAAAAGATTTATTTCATGGGGAAAATCTTTCATTTTGTTCTTATTTTTTTTTTTACAGAAACATGTATTTTTTATTAGTAGTATTTTGCTAAGTAATAACTTATTATAATTTAAAAAGAAAGTTTCCATAAAAAAAATCATATCTTCATAATTTCTGGTTTTATAAGCAAATAATTAATTCATGATAACTATATAAAAAATATCTATTTTATTCTTATTGAATATTCATATGCATTTTTTTTTTACAATTTGTTGCATATTATGCTCATATATAATTACTAACAAAATCATTGAAAATATAACCATAAAAGTTCTAATTTTATTTAAGAGTGGCACAATATAATTTTTTAAATTGCACTGAAATTATTAATTTAAAGAAGAAATTATTTTAAATTAAAAATTATTTATGGGTATAAGATGTTAAGTCCGCGCGTCTAACCTCTAAAAAAAAAAGTATAGGTGCGCTTGGGCCTAACCTTTTTTTAAAAATTAATAGATAATATGTTGTCCCTCAAATAAAAAAAATTATAGTAGACAACATGTTATTAACATGTGATAATTTTCTAAGCACCTCTTATGGCCAGAAAAACTTGCTGAATTTTTGGATATCCAAACTTAATTTTTAGCTTTTTTTAACATGAAAATATCACAAAAATTCCTAAAAACCAAAATAATTAACAAATGACGTATTTCCAACCTGAGAAAACCCCCTAATCACTCCAAAAACCAAATTTTGAATAAAAAAACCCTTACTTGTCTCAATTACCTTTTTCAAACATGGTTAAAATACAAACCACCACCATTAAGTACTACTCTTTAAAACAAATCTATTAACATCAATACTTGTGTTTTTTATGGTTGGAATGTTGCTGGACAAGGTATTTTCCTCCCCTCTTCTTTTTTTCACTCTTTTCTATATATCTCATCTTTTAGAATTCAAGGGTTAAAATGTGATTAAAATAATATTTAAAAACTAAAGCATAAAATCACATGGGCTAAATAATGAAAAGTTAAAAAAAAATAAAGAATAAAATATATTTTTTCCACAAAAAGTGAATATTTATTTATTAAATAATGAAACCACATTCGGTTTTAGTAGTAATAGTAATAATATTGTAACTCTTTATGCATGTTCAAATGTAATTGATAAACTCCACACCTCAATGTATTCTGTGGCACATGATGTTAGGATTATAGTAGAATTTCTTTATTTAATTTAAATTTATTTATTAAGTATGTGTGTGTTTATTTATCCGGACTAACCGCACAAACAAAATCAAAAGTTTGAAAAATGCAATTAAACAATTATCTAACATAACCCCATACCCAGATTTTCTCACCTCTCAAATTATAATTACATCTAAAAATAAATAAAAAAGTTAGAAAATTAAAAATATAATATAATATAATCACACACGTGAAGAAAACCATGAGCCGTGAAGTACCAAACTCAAAACATTCTCTGATTCAACCATATATTAGACATTAAAAAAATAAAAAAAAGAGCAAATTATTTATGATGTGGGGCTGTGATTCAATCACATGGGTCCTACGCTCTATCATTACGGCTATACAAACATCATTGTTTGGGACCCCACGTATGCGATTGGCTCCATTACGGTATGACGTGGCACCAATTTAATGGCTGAACTTAGCAGCAACCAATAGGGATGCTGCTTCTGTAATACTCCTTGGGACCCACTTGAGATTTCTTTCACTGACATCACAGTCCGTTCTCGCATCATCCACTTCGCGTCCACTACACATACGCGGGAACTGTAGCCTTTTCTACTGAAATTGGAGGGGTCCACATGGGAAGTTTCTACTGGTTGTTTATCTCTTGGGAATTTTTATAGGACAAGTCTACCCTTTCATTATGGGGAAGTGATTATGGTATAGTTTTTCCATTGTAACTTTTTTCTCCCCATTCTTTGAGGTATTGTACTTTTTTAAGTGAATTCAAGTAAATCTATTATATATATATATTTTGTTATAAAATCTATTATATGATTAAAATCTTATCTTTCCTGTATCTCGAAGGAGTTGATTTAGTAGTTAAAAAAACACCAATTATATGTTTTATTCTTTTCGATGTTAAGAGAAAAAAAAACAAGAACTTAAGATATTAGATATTTTTTACTCGGACAAAAGTACAAGACTCTAAACATTTGTCACTTTAAATAACCTTAAATCTAGTGTGAAAACTATCTCACCAACCTATATATTGAGGTAATAATTTGATTAGCTTTTTAGGCACACATTCTGCGTATTTGAAAATGCTATAGAAATTATGTTTTAATTTTTTTTTGTTAAAAAATATATTAAAAAAATATTTTTTTAATTTATTTTTAACATTAACACATTAAAATAATAAAAAATTAAAAAAATTAATGTTAAATATTTTTTTAAAGTTTAGATAAATAATATTTTGACTGTAATACTAAACACTCTAAATATATATTTTAATTATGTGATGGTATTTAATTAAATTTATTCTCTCTTCAACTTTGTTGGAGTTACGAGGGCAGCTTTGGAATATCAAAAGCATAGAAATATCTAGGAGTATAATGTACACCTGCCAGTAGTATGATATACTCCAAGGAAAGAAGGCGATATGTGATAGAGAAATTCTACATAAATTATACCTGTATTACAAAAAAAAATTGGGTTTTTTTTTATAGTACTTTTATGTTCATATAAAAAGTAAATCATTTTAAAATATTTTAAATCATGTAATATTAATTCTGCGCTATAGTTGAGCTAATTCATGCAAGTAGAGTTGTCGAGTTCATAGATTTGAGCTTTGCTGAGTGTAAAAATATTTTCATATATGTGATCAATGATAAGTTGTTTATCACTTCTATTTTTTTAAAAAAATAAGGGTTGAAAAACCCTTAATTAAAGAAATAATAAATGAAGCGGGGTCTGCCCCTTTTCTATTTTTTTTCTTTTTTTCCTTTGTTTTCTTTGGGCTTTTTTTTTACACTCTCACAAAAATTTACCATATATGTTTATTTTTTAAATTTTTTTTGACATAATTCACAAATACTATTATAATTTTTTATTTGAATTTTAATAATATTTCCTTTCAATTATTATGTATATATATGATATGAAAATAATAATATTAACAATAAATTATTCATAAAAATTCAATTCAAATTGTTTTTTTATTTTTAAAATATTTATATAGATTTTGAATATGATTTTATCACATTTATAACTTTTTTAGCTTTTAATCACATATTGATATACCATGTAACAATTGTATATATTTAGTTAAAAACCTTTAGTCCGCCAAGATAAATATGAGATATATTAATAGAAAAATTTATCTCGATATAAAAAATCAAAACGACTATTTTCAGGTTTAATAACAATGCAAAAAAAAAAAATTTAGACTTTAATAATTGTCTTATGTTATGAACATATAAACTAGTATAAAAATTAAAATGAGGACATTTTACCACCTTTTTATACAGAAGCAAATACAAAAAATTAAAAATAATACATTTCAATAAAATAAGAAAATACAGAAAGGTTTTTAGGCCCAATAAAATGTTTTGGTCCAAACCTGGAAATGGGATAACCTCTTTATAGCTAGAAAGGGTCGGTCAATTTAGAAAATCATGTTGACATTCATATTTATAGTCTTTCTAATGATAATGAATATGTATTGTTAGATAATAATATAAATTATATATTAGATCTTATCTAACAACTTAAGTTATTGTGTTAAATTAGTTCTTTAACATGATATCAGAGCTTTAATAACCAAGCGGTCACGAATTCAAATTTCACCATCCTCATTTATTTGATAAAAAATTGAGCACTAGATAGTATGAGTCGGTATAAATTTCAAGCTCAAGTGACTTTTATTTGAAGAAGCGTGTTAAAGAATAATATAAATCATATCTTGAGACCTCACCTAACAGTTTAAGCTATTGAATTGAATTGGTTATTTGACATGTATGAACTTGATCTTTCCCAATATCAACATTCCATGATGCATATTTTTTATCAGATATTTCTTTAATGCTAAGATATTTTTTGGAACAGATTTTTTTTTAACATTTGATCCATCAATTAATAATTCTTTCAAGAGTGTTGTGATATTATGAAAAAAAGGCAGCTTTTATTTCTGGTATTGTGTCTACTAGCTTTACTTCATTATTGCGTGCAGAAGTTCAAGTAAAAATTATAAAGAATAGAGTCAAATCATCAAATGATGAGTAAATTTATACAGTATATATATACAGTGAATGCTACTGCTATGAAAGTAACTTGACAATTTACACATTACTTGTTATGTGGATGATATGATTATAAGCAATGAAGAAATTGACATGTAAAAAGATCAGATTTACATATCGATATATATTTTTAATAGATTTATATAGTGAATTTCAAAATTATTTTTAATTAGTCATGCACAATGAATCTTCCAAGTATACCTGGTTCTGTCTATCTATTTATCTAGGATGAATAACTTGATCTTAAATTTCTGGGAGAGCTAGGAGCGCTGAATCTACATTCTTAAGCCTGTATATTTTTATGGAGAATTAACTTTTATCGATATGGAAACCTTGTTTGCCTTTCAACACATGCATGCATGCTAGTGTTATGCCCTGGTCTACTTGGAAAATGAACCATAGCCTTTAAATGAAAATGAGTTTGAGCTCCAAGTTGGATGCCAAGTGCTCCAGTGCGCTATGTTTTTGAGTGTCCAATCCTTTTCAAAACACCCTCTCCCTTGTCGAATATGGTGACATGAATGATTTGGATTGTACTGAGTTAATTTTTATCAATAACGTTACAGTTTTTTTTTTTAATGATAAATGATATTTTTTTTTTAGAGATACAAAGGGGAGTTTTTTCTTCCCGAATTTAATCATAGTTTATGTCTTTTATGTATGTGACGAATTGACGGTGATGATAAGTATTTATTACCTAAACATGATAATGCGAGA
>Ga0307515_10001337_pt1 | contig 55807 bp, 31 predicted proteins | sample 17_EM_MG_FD_194513 | JGI IMG/M metagenome (GOLD analysis project Ga0307515, IMG submission 194513) | Populus trichocarpa ectomycorrhiza microbial communities from riparian zone in the Pacific Northwest, United States - 17_EM | ecosystem: Host-associated > Plants > Roots > Unclassified | place...
CTGCATGGATGAAAGAATGCTTATCAATTGTGTTTTCTTATAAAAAAAATAATTAATTATAATTATAATTTTATTCTTGTGATAATTTTAATATGCAATGATACAAATATTCTTTTAAAACAATAGAAATTGCTATTTTAAACAAGCAAAAAAATTAATGTTTACATAGACTGTACAAGATAGTTTTAACATGTAACTAGGATTGTCTATGCTTGGATTCTTGAACCGAGATATATTTTTTCTAGAATTTTATTAATGGGTGTTTTTGTTAATTTATAATTAAATTATTTACATTTTGTGCATGTAACTATTTTATATTAACGAAATTAGTGTCTAGAGAAGTATATTAGAGAATATGAACAAAATAAAAATTATAACTAATTTTTTTATAGAAAATAATGAAGTTAAATAAAAATTGGGTTTTCTATGGTTATGGCACGGGTTGTTGTGTGACTGGGCTTGACCGTGAGTCCATGAGTTTTCCTGCAAAATAAGTCCTCTATTGAAACATGTGATCATCTAATGCTTAAGTTAGTAAATATAAAAGAGATGTACGGTGTGTGTATAAAAAAATACACGAAAAGAATTGTATGAAGAGAAATAGTCTATAGTCTATAGTCTATAGCCTAAAGCTAGCCTAGAATGGTATGGTTGACTATTATGGCATATAATTGCATGGTTTTGTATGGATGACTTTATGATTGACTTTGTACTACCAATATGGATTTGTATGTTGTTAGGTTTAGCTTCCAATGACTAAGTGAAGCTGTCTAGTTGTGAACGTCTTGTCTTACACTCTTACTTGGTGATCGAGTGTTTTTATACACCCAATTCGTGAACTTTCTTTATTGAGAATGAGATGTATCATTGGTTGAGAAATTAATATGCTACCATAGGCTAGCCATGGTGACTTTGGTTATTGTGTCGTGCACGTCATCGGTGAAAATACTGATGATAGACAATATCATTAGTGTAGAAAAATGGTGTCTACCCTGTATTAAAAAAGTTGTGCATGCATAGAAAAACTCGTGTGAATGAAATTGTGTGTTTGTGGTTTTTGATGTCACAGGTTACATGAATATGGAAACTTGGGAAATTAAAAGGAAAAGTATGAAAAATGGAGTCGCCACTTAGTTCTTTAAGGAAACTAAGAATCCTAAAATATACGGTAGTTTTGGAGATATGAATAAGGGGTTGGTTATGTTTAAGCGAAAATAAAAATCATCATTATCGAATCCTTTTAAGAAAAAGGTTGTCTTTGATATGTGCTTTCTCCTAAATTTATTTTACACGTGTCATTAACTGTTAAAATTATTTTTAAGTTTATTCAAAAGTCATTTATGGTTGATAGATGTTTGTTGAGTTAGCGTTGAACCTTGAATCAAGAGTCTTGCCTTAACAATTTTTTTTGTTTATTTTTTTTAAATATTTCGTTTTTTACAAATTTTGTTTTTGAAAAGAATATTATGCTCATCTCATATAAGTCAAAGATGGAGTTAGGCTCAAGACTGTGATACTATACCCTAGCTTATTCATCAAAAGTTATAGGGGAAATATTGCACATAATATCACTTTTCTGTGCTACAAACTCTATGGTGTCTTTAACATTTTGTATTTACTTTATAAGATCTGTAAAAATGTCATGGTTTATCATGTTGACATTTACGAAGACACAGTCTTTGAAAAGAAGAGTGTGTAACACTCGATGATACAATAAAGAGTATTTTATATTGTGGAAATAATGTTCATTCTTATTCTTAAAAGGTGTAGTATCGTTTCTAAATCTTTTACTATAGGTAGCATGAGAGCGAGGCTCAGAAAGAGATTGATAATGACAACCACGTTTATGACTAGATTCTATTGAGAAGTGTTCTGTATAACGAGAACTACTCATTTATACAATTGGAGTGTCATGCCTAATTTGCATGTTGTTTTGTTTTATTTATTCATGAAACTAGAGTTGTCTCTATGCACCTAATGCATATAATGAAGTTGTGTTTTGTATTTCCTGTTTATGGAATGGAAAAGTGCAAAATTGCTCTCATGTAGCTAGAATAGCATTGTTTAGCACTTTCACTTGATGAGAGAGTTGATAGAGACCTAATAGAGTTCATGTAGTCGGGAGATCAATTATTCTCCTTTGTCATTGAGTTTCGTTAACCATACAAAGAGCTTTTGGTAAGGAGTGATAATGAATGAACTAACTTTTATTTAGGTTTTCACATGCAATACCACTAATAAAGTCTTGAAAAAACTTCAGACATAAATTGAATTTTTTATGGTTGTGTTCTAGGCTATTAGTGTGACTAAGTTTGACCATGAATCCATGATCTTTCTTGTAAAACAAGTTCCATGTTGAAATATAAGACTATTTGATGCTTAAGTTAGCAAGTGTAAGAGAGTTATGGTGTGTGTGTAAAGAAATATATGAAAATAAATGTATAGAGAGAAATAGTCTATAATCTATAACTTGTCTAGAATGACATGACCTTTTATGACTGACTGTTATGGCTAAAATGACATGATTTTATATGATTGGCTTTGTACAGCTATGATGGGATTGTATGTTAGGTCCGATTTTCAATAGTTAAATGGAGCTTTGTTTGGTTGTGAATACTTTGGCTTATCCAGTGACTGGGTGTATTTATACATGCAATAAGGGATAACAATTCCACTCAAAACTGATGGATATTGACCCTACTTGATCTAAATTGGTAGAAATTGTTTTACTTAACCGAGTTCGGAAGCAAAAGGTCAGGTTTCTAGTTGGGCATAAATATTAACCTAGCCTTACCCTGCCCGAACTAGACCTGTAATTTATGTATTTACGGGGCTCTTGTCCCAACTATAACTTTCATTCCTCACTCTCTTTGAAGAACATAAATGAAATATATGCAGTTTTTCTTTATCCTTACTCAGCAAAACCTCTTGTCTGATTGTCAACTTTAAAGTTCATCAATGAGCTAAATCAAGGGGCAAAAATTATGCTAGAGTGTGCCTTGACAAAGACCAACAAGGATAGGGGAAATAACATCTTGAAATGGACCAATAAGGTTTAGGTCGGGTTTGAATAGTAATTTCAACTTTGAGGTTCGGGTATTGATAGTACAAAACCTAATCTATAGGTACCCATTGTTATCCGTACACCTAGTCCTTGACCTTTTATTTATGACAAAAAAAAACATCATTAATGGGGAAATTAATGTGTTACCATTAGTTAGTCATGGTAGCTTCATTAGTTGTTGTGTCATACCATGTTTATTATGACTTGTATGTCAATGGTGACAATATTGATGACGAACAATTTTATTGGTGTAGAAAATAATGTCTAATTTGCATAAAAAAAAATTATGTGACTCTTAAAAAAATCATGTACATAAAAAGTTTGTGTGTGTGACTCTTAGAAACCCAATATATATATATATATATATATGTTAAGATAAAATTAGATAGATCAGGATAGGCAATCGGTGTTGGGCTTGAATTTCCAAACTGCTGTAATTTTTTTTTTTTGTGGATATTATAAGAAAGGCATAATTGAAAATTTGTCTAATGTATGAGGATGTTTTAATAGGTTTCATTGCCATGGTATAATAAGTATAAAAGAGTAGTAGCAATTCAACATTATACTAAAATCAACCTTTTGCGTTATCTAATGAAATAAAATATAAATTTGACTTGCATTGAATTGCTTATATACTAAAATGTGTGGGATTTTCATTATACATTATTTACTCTGCAAAATTTTGTTTTTTTTTTAGTTTGGTCCTCAAACTTTGTTTTTGGGCAATCAAGTCCTATTTAAGGAGCAACCGATTTCAAATTCTTATGAAATGGTGAGATTAGAAAAAAGGGGAGCAAAATGAAAAATATGGCAAACATAGGTGACATACCATAAGTTTTGAAAACATTCACTTTGGTCCTCTAACTTAAACAATTACGCGAATTATACAATTGCAGTCCCTTGAAATTGTTCCAATTCTATTTTGGTATAGATGTTTATTTTTGTTTTTTTATCCCTGGTTAAGAGAGGAGAGGGAGAAGGGTCGCCAGATTCCAGCGGTAGAGAGAGAAACTTGTCGTTTGCACTGATTTAGGCCACCAAAATAAGAGCCTTTTGTGTCAAATTGTCCCATTTGATATGAGGAGTTCATATTAGGTGTTTTTGTATCTTAAAAGTTCATTAAAAAATATATTTGAGCTCCAGTTGATTTTTTATTTCGGGTTGAGTTTGGATTTTTGGGCGGTGTCTTAGGTATTTGAGGTCATGAATGGTTTTTTATGGTTTCTGGGGTGTTTTATAAATATTTTGGGTAAAAAAGGGTTGCAAAACAGGTTTTTAGGTCAAAAGAGCATAAACCTCGATTTTCCTCCTATTATGATGGCCGAAATTTGGGCAAAATAGGTTGCGCGTCGTCTACCTCAGCAGGTGACGCGTCATATGTCTCAGCAAGTGACGCGTCGTCTGTTGCTGGCATACCTTAGATCTGACATGACCGCCAGACTCAAGCGCCTTGAGTCTGACATGGTTATCATGAAAATATAACTTTAAAAATGCAATTAAAAAGAAATAAAGTGACGTGACTGGTTAGAAAACTAAAAACCAACAAAATGGACAAAACCTCATTTCGTTTATTTTGTTTTAAGGGCCTTTTTTAAATAATAAAATATAACTTTGATTTTATTTTGCTACGCATTTAATATTTTGAGAGGTTTTGTAGTTTATCTATTATTTTATTTTTATTTTTTTATATAGATAATCCATGTTTTTTAAAATAAAAAATATTTATTTTCATATGATATTTTTAATATGTGTAGCCTTACATGTTATTTTTTTTTATTTTATTCAATCAATTTAATGTCCTATTTTTCAAGATTAAATATCTTGATCCACATTTACCTTTTAGTTTTTCAAGTATTTTTTTTAGGTGTCATTGATGATTTATTTATTTATTGATTAACACACATAACTCTTAGTTTATTTGATTACTTATATGCATAGATTTTTTGATTTATTATATTTTTAAACTACTAAATTACGTTGAAAAAATCTATATATATAATCTTTTATGAAAAATAAAAAAACTTGACCTGCGGTGGAGCGCGGGTCACATAACTTATTAATTAATCAATTGTTGTTCAAATCTTTTTAAGATCCACGTGTATAAGAAAAGAGAAAAGTAAAAACTTTTCCATGGCCAATGGCTAACAATTATTACAATGCAAAATATTTTTTAAAAATATATTTTATTTGAAAATATTTTAAAATAATATTTGTTAAATATTTTTTATTTTTAATCTCAATACATTAAAACTATAAAAAAATCATTAAAAATATTAATTTAATGCCTTTTCAATCAAAATATATTTTTAAAATATACTTAAATATAATTTGAAATACAAAAATAAACCGTGCCAAGTGTCTATTATAGCATTGTAGCATTACATTAAATGTTATTTTTTCATATGATAAAAAGTGCACCACTTTTAAATTTATCACTTTTTAAATTCATTATTCTTATACATACAATAAAATATTATATAGTTTTTTTTTTTTTGTGTTTTCTAACAAAGTATTAAAGTCATTACATGAAAATTTGTACCTTAAATATTATATATTTTTATAAAAAAATTAGAAATATAATTATTCATAATATAATGAAATAAAAACTTTTTTGTCCAGCATTACAGCTTTTAGATAAAAAAAACAATACATAAATTGATGTATATATTTTTACTTGAAACTATATATATATCTATCTTATGAAATATTTAAAAGATACTTTTAAACACATGTTAAGCATAACATACATGAAATAGTGCATGGCAATCATTAATTAGATATTTTCGGCATTTTATTTCGTCTCGTAAAACGAAGTTATAAACATATTTTTTACATTATTTATCTTATTATACACAAATAAGTTGTTATCTATCATTTTCTAATAATAATAAGAAGAAGCCATTAAATGCCAAAATAATTTTTTTCTATTTTTTAAAAAATTGATGACTTATATTTTTATTTTATTTTTTTAATTAAAAATATGAAAAATAGTAATTGTTTTTGGTTTTGGTTTTTATTTTATGAAAATAAAAATATAGAATGGAAATTGCTATTAATTATAACACCAAATAAAATGAGATGGTATTTTCTTTTTATGGAACGAGATGGTATTTTTCTTTCCTATCATCCACTTTGATCATCAGCATTCTGACGTGGCGAAAATCAAGTGCACTAAATGCACACAACCGCACAACGAGGAACCTGAGGAACAGAAGTCCCAAAACCCTTACACACTAGTTTAAAAAATCCCCTTCTTTTCCTCTCCAATCTTCCCTCCACTTCGTTTTGGAGCCACCACCACACACCCGCAAAGAAAAAACCCTAAACTCGCTCTCAATGGCGACCGATCCAACTCAGTTGCACCAACTCAGTCTCCTTCTCGGACCTGATCCCACTCACTTCGAAACCCTAATAACTCACCTTATGTCCTCTTCTAACGAACAACGATCCACAGCGGAGTTCCTCTTCAATCTCTGCAAACAAACTCACCCCGACTCTCTCCTGCTCCGGCTCACCCAACTCCTCTCCTCCTCTTCCCTCCCTGAAATCCGCGCCATGTCCGCCGTCCTCCTCCGGAAACACCTCACCTCTGCCACCGAAGACTCCTTCCTCTACCCTCAACTTACTGAGTCAACTCGGTCCATCATCAAAAACTCTCTCCTCTCCTCTCTCCAACATGAAACCACAAAATCCATCACCAGAAAGATAAACGACACAATCTCGGAACTCGCCGCCTCGGTTCTTCCCGATGGGGGCTGGCAGGAGTTGTTGCCGTTCATGTTCCAGTGTGTTACCGCTCAAAGCAATCACAATCTCCAAGAATCAGCGCTTTTAATCTTCGCCCGATTGGCTCAATACATCGGCGAAGCCCTAATTCCACACTTAGCTACACTTCACGGAGTGTTTTTAAATTGTTTGCATAATTCAACGAGCGGTGAAGTTAGAATCGCGGCTTTGAACGCGACAATCAATTTTATTCAGTGTTTAACAAACAATTCTGATCGTGATATGTTTCAAGATTTGTTGCCGTTGATGATGAGGACTTTGACCGAGGCGTTGAATGGAAATCAAGAGGCAACAGCACAAGAAGCGCTCGAATTGTTGATTGAATTGGCGGGAGGGGAACCACGGTTTTTGAGAAAGCAAATAGTGGAGGTTGTAGGGTCCATGTTGCAAATTGCAGAGGCGGGGAGCTTAGAGGAGGGGACCAGGCATTTAGCTATTGAATTTGTGATTACTTTGGCGGAAGCAAGAGATCGAGCTCCGGGGATGATGAGGAAGTTGCCGCAATTTGTGCATAGGCTGTTTATGGTTTTGATGGGGATGTTGTTGGATATTGATGATGATCCACAATGGCATGGTGCGGAGACTGAGGATGAAGATTCGGGAGAGACCAGTAATTATGGGTTTGGGCAAGAGTGTTTGGATAGGTTGGCTATTGCCCTTGGTGGCAATACAGTCGTTCCTGTTGCTTCAGAGGTTTTCCCAGCATTTTTTACTGCTCCGGAGTGGCAGAAGCCTCATGCTGCGCTTATTGCTCTAGCACAAATTGCTGAGGGTTGCTCAAAGGTATAAATGCTATGCATTGTGGTAATGGGAATCGTCAATGAACGGTGTTTCTTTTTCTTTAAATTTTTCATTAGTACAAATTCATTTACAGACTGCTAAAGGTTAAGCCACAATTAGAATGCCTGCCCCTTGACCTTGCTTAGATAGGCACAATTTCTTTTATTTTAGGTGCTTTCTTTCTGTGTAACCTTGATATTTTGAATATGCTTGAGAAATTTATAGGTTTTCCAAATGACCCTGTTCTTTTTTCCCTTTCAACTTTCAAGTGTGTTCTTACAAGATAGTCATTGTTGATGCAGGTGATGATAAAGAACCTGGACCACGTAGTCTCTATGGTTTTGAATTCATTCCAACATCCCCACCCCCGTGTGAGATGGGCTGCTATAAATGCAATTGGACAATTGTCAACAGACTTGGGCCCAGATTTGCAAATGAAGTATCACCAGCTAGTGCTGCCTGCTTTGGCTGGAGCCATGGATGATGTTCAAAATCCTCGAGTCCAGGTCCGAGCACCTGTTACATATCATGACCTTGATAATTGTTGCCAATTTACTACTCTGTAAAATTTTATACTAAGTAGTGCTATCCCCATCCCAACATCATGCATTTAATTTTCTATCTGCAGTTTGAGTTGCTATTTTGTAATGAATATGGACCTGGTGATCGATGCATTTATATGTAACAAGGACATTGATCAATGTCTAATGGCGCACATGCATAGCATTATTTTTTAAATTTCGATACTGTAATTGTGCACTCAGATTCTCAGAAGTGTGTATAATTGTCATTTTTTTGTGCAGGCCCATGCCGCTTCTGCAGTGCTTAATTTCAGTGAGAATTGCATGCCAGATATCCTGACACCATACTTGGATGGGGTTGTTAGCAAACTGCTCGTACTTCTTCAGGTATATATGACTATTCCCCTCATTAACTTAACACCTGAACTTTTACAATTGTATGTCTTATCATCTAATGACGAAGGACAAATTGGATATATGGAATGTTGTCTATTAAAGAGTAATATAAAACTGTTTTGGTGCCTCATCCAACAACTTAAACTTTTGGGTTGAGATAGTTCTTTAACATGGTATGAGAGCCTTGTTAACGTCACAAGTTTGAATTTCATAACCCTTATTATTTCTAATTAAAATTTTAATTTCAGTACAAAGTAGTGTAGGCTTATGTAAATTTCAAACCTAAAGAGCTTTCAACTGAGGGGGTGATAGACAAAGCCTCACCCAACAACTTAAGTTTTTGGGTTGAAATGGTTTGTTTGACTTTGTCCAAATTTCGAAATCACTTTCTTGGGCTTGCTCATGATACTTGGTCAACTCATTCAGTTAAAATTGCCTTTAAGTCCATTTTTAATCTCAGATTGCTATGTTATGATTGGTACTTTGATGCTGAGAGCTTATTAATTTTAAGCTGTTATTTTGTCATGTTTGATATTTAAGATAGAAATACAAAGTCCTTTTGCATTTTCTTGTTGGATTTATTTTCTCCTTAAGCAGAATGGATTTGCCTTTTTTTTTTCAATAATATTTTTGTGCTAATTTTGTATGTGCCATGTTGTTTGATATGCAATCCAGAATGGGAAGCAGATGGTTAAAGAAGGAGCCCTGACAGCTTTAGCGTCTGTCGCTGATTCATCACAGGTACCTTTTTTTTAATTTTGGTGTGCGGGGTGAGGAGGGTTTAAAAAGACAGGTATTTGATGTATCCAATAACCTCAGCTCTATTTTTATATGCTTCTAAGTTGACATGGTTAGAACAGTTGGTTTGGGTTGTGTTGAGGGATTGATTTACTTTTTATTCTCCTGTTCTGTAGATGCACATGGTTCATTAGTCCATTGCTAAAAATAGAGTTTGTTTTGTTTTGACATGATATATATTCTAACAGGAGCACTTCCAGAAATACTATGATGCTGTAATGCCTTACTTAAAAGCCATATTGATCAATGCAAATGACAAGTCTAATCGCATGCTCCGTGCAAAATCTATGGAGTGCATTAGTCTGGTTGGGATGGCTGTGGGAAAGGATAAATTTAGAGACGATGCTAAGCAGGTAAAAACTATAACAGATGATGTGTTCTATACATAACTTTTTACTGTGGTGGCCAATGTTATTTAGCATTTTCTTGATTGAAATGTAGAGTTAGGAATACTTAAATTAGTTTCATCTGATTAAGCCTGATTTGTTCCTCACTTTTTTTCATTACCTTTGTTAAGCCAGTCTTCTTCTTTACTGAACATCACTGGATGTGCTTACGTGTTCTTCCTTGCTTCTAGATTAGTGCTTATGGATTTATATCTATTTTTTTCTGCTGATACTTCAGATTGTCATTGCCATGACATTTTTTCAAGTTTCATAGAACAACAACAGTCTGAGTGTTTGTTGTTTCTGAAAGGTTATGGATGTCCTGATGTCTCTGCAAGGATCTCAAATGGAGGCAGATGACCCTACAACAAGCTACATGTTACAAGTATGTTTTAACTATTAGGAACTAGCTCAGAACCTCAGACAATGCTGAATGTATGATTATGTGATATATCTTGCTATCTGATTATTGTAAATCAAGGGGCAACTGATTATATATTTTGCAGGCCTGGGCCAGACTTTGCAAGTGCCTTGGACAGGATTTTCTTCCTTACATGAGTGTTGTCATGCCTCCTTTGCTTCAGTCTGCCCAGCTTAAGCCTGATGTTACCATTACATCTGCAGATTCAGATGCTGATATTGATGATGTCGACGATGGCAGGTTTGCCTTTTGTTTTTGATAATCTTAAATAACAGAATTGAGGTTTTTAAGCAATTTCCTCGTTTACCATGCTTAAAAAAAAAAATGCTTCCTAAGTCCCACAATGAGTGGCTGGCTTCCCTTTTTTCCTGTCTTAGTCTATTGTCAAAATTTAAAAGATTTTAATGGTTTACTAAAAGGAAAAGCACTCATTAATTTGTCCATTAGATAAAGTGGAATATGAAAGAAGTAAATATAAACATGGCTTTGTGTCACCGTTGTAGGTGCTTTTTCTTAGATCCTGTTTAATCAAGTAGGACACTCTGTGACAGGGAGCAAGTTTTTCATCTTACTCTTTCAAACATTACCTTCAATTCTTTAAGGAAGTGGACTAAACGGAAAGAGAATATTGCTATTGTTTGTCATATTTGTCCTTGGTGCTTGAAAAACAGAGGCTCCATTACTTCTAATCATATACTTGCTTCATTGCTGTACTTCACAACCAAACATGATACTTTCCCACATGTGAACATATTCTTGGTAACTCCCATCTATTTTCCCCGCACCTAGGTCCACTCCAGTAGTTAAAATTTATCACAGTTATTTAAGAGAAACCCTTGAAAAGAAAATACATATCATATTTGCATTGTCTACTTCGATTTTTTTCCTTGTCAAACCTCCTTTTTAACTCCATGTTTTTCTTTAAGAGTCTTCACTAAGCTAAGTTATATAGGAGAAACCACTTTCAATAATAAAAGTTATTATGTATATTGCCTAGAATAGTTTGTGGTTTTGTGATGGTCCACACTGCTTTCTAGTACTAAGGAAAAAAAAGGGGCGTAAGAATTTAGAAAATTTGCTTTAATTTATAAGCGTCAATGTGATTGAAATTTCTTACTGAGGTTGTTTTCCTATTGCAGCATTGAAACAATCACTCTTGGGGATAAAAGAATAGGGATCAGAACAAGTGTCCTGGAGGAAAAGGCTACAGCTTGTAACATGCTTTGCTGCTATGCTGATGAGTTGAAGGAAGGATTTTTCCCATGGATTGATCAGGTTAATATTGTTTCAGACTTTTGGTGGTATCTCTTTTTATGCTTTTGTCAGTTTGCTACTAGCTAACCATGCATGAATAATGCAGGTTGCAGCTACATTGGTTCCTCTTCTTAAATTTTACTTCCATGAAGAAGTGAGGAAGGCAGCTGTGTCAGGTGATTGGCAGGCTTTTCTACCTCTAATAATCCATAACATATAGATTGTATCCATATTTGGGAGTTTTTCCAAAACTATATGTTTTTTTTTTGTTTTATCTTGTTCATAGCTATGCCGGAGCTGTTAGGTTCCGCTAAATTAGCTATAGAGAAGGATCAATCTCAAGGGCATAATGAGTCTTATATAAAGCAATTGTCAGACTATATAGTTCCAGCTTTGGTGGAGGCGTTACACAAGGTTGTATATTTGTTTGTCTCAATGCCTTAACACCTTCGATGTGTATTCATGTTTTACAGTGGTCTTTCACTATACTTCTTTGGATTTATGATTGGCGCAACTAAAATAGTATTTTTGTGTCATGCAGGAGCCCGAGGTAGAAATTTGTGTGAGCATGTTGGATTCGTTGACTGAATGCATACAGGTATATGAGATTGATTTATAAGGTTGGGTGTCAATATATAGACCTGTTAACCAACAATTACAGTTCCATTTTTCATTGGGGTTATTTTCTAATACCCTTTTCACTAGGTTTCAGTCTCTCAGTGGACAATTTGCTGAGACGTGGGATCTTACTGCCAAAGAGAGCTTATGGCTTGATTTTGATTTCTTTTAATGGGTGGCTTAAGTAATACTTACAGTTGAAAGTGTTTTAGAGACTTTTGACCAGCCCATGCATTTACTTTTTGGCAATACATGCTCTCCATACATCCAGTTAAGATAGATTATTTCTGCTGCATATTTTTTTTATCTTATGCTATTTTCTGGCTCAATTCCCAATGTTACGATCTCATTTCACATATTTCTTGTATGTGAATGGTTGTACTTTTTAATTTCTCGCCTTTTCAGATCTATGAAAATTAATTTTTCAGAAATGGGATTTCCTTTTGAGCAGGAGAAAGTGTCAAATAGTTTCTTCAATCTAAGCAATTGTCATCCAGTCATGATAACCTTTGGTATTATAGTTGATTATGATCTGGTGGAGAATAATTGTTGAATGAAAAGTGAAAATGGTTATTATATCTATGTTGCAGTAGGCATCATTTTGGAAGTTTGAATTTTGCTAATTTAGGATTTCTCTCCCTTAGGTATCTGGACCACTTTTAGATGAAAGCCAAGTAAGGTCCATTGTGGAGGAGATAAAGCAGGTCATCACAGCCAGCTCAGTTAGAAAACAGGAACGAGTGGAGAGGATCAAAGCAGAGGACTTTGATGCCGAAGAAGGAGAGCTGCTTGAAGAAGAAAATGAGCTAGAAGAAGAACTTTTTGATCGAGTATAATATTGAAATTTTTGTGCATGGATCTTTGGCTTATCATTTAATGGGTTATTTTTTTGTATATATTTAAATAAAATGATTATTGTTAACTTTTATTTCTTTTCTTGTTGAAGGTTGGTGATTGCATGGGCACATTGATCAAAACCTTCAAGGCCTCTTTCCTGCCTTTCTTTGATGAGCTTTCGCCTTACATAACACCTATGTGGGTAAGTTCTTTAATATTTACAAATATTATTCTTGTGTTTTGTTCCTTCAATTTTTAGGCTCAATTCTCGTGCTGTTCTTTAAATTTAGCTTTTGTTGCTTCTATAACCGTGTTTCTTTAGGGCCTCTGTTCTGGTAGGTTTCCACTGCTTGAACATTTTCCTGCATGTGCTCGACTTATTTTTCCCAGTTTTAAGTATGTCTGTATTGGATTTTTCCCTTCTCAATGGTCTGTTGTATTTCCCTTGTGGGAGGAGGAAAAGGATGCTGTATATGGTTTGATGACTCAATAGTCATCCTGGCACGTAGGAAAATTTTTTTGTGGTTTTATTCTTTTGCCTGCATTAACCTTTCTTTCTCAAGTCCTTGAAAAGGTTAATATTGGATTACTTGACATGCACAGCTTTGGAGCTGTCTGGCAACTCCTATCAAGTGGTTTGGCCAATTGGATAAAACTGTCTGCAGTTCAATATAATTATGGACATAAAAATATTATAAGCATCTCATATATAGATTTAGCATGCACCTTTTGCCCCTTAATGTTAATGGAATTTTTACTGCATCTTTTTAGCGAATGATGTTGATAATCGGCCCCTAACACAGTAAATATACTTTATTTAATTATGTTTGACAATACAAGGCATGCATGAAAAATCATGATCACCTCTGAAAATACTTCTCTGTGGCCTTGTTAATTGGATGTTTTGATTATGCAGGGCAAGGATAAAACAGCAGAAGAGAGGAGAATTGCCATTTGTATATTTGATGATGTTGTGGAGCATTTTAAGGAAGCTGCTCTTAAGTAAGTATCACCCCTCCTGATTCTTTGATTAAGCTCTTCCTGTGTACTTATTCTTCATGTTGGTGGTACAGATATTATGGTACTTATGTCCCTTTCTTACTAGAAGCCTGCAATGATGAAAACCCAGATGTTCGTCAGGTTTGTCCTGATTACCTCTATTATTTTGCTTCTCTAGTGAATGTGGGTTTTATTAAAAAAATGAATACCATGTTTTTCAGGCAGCTGTTTATGGGATTGGTATTTGCGCAGAGCTTGGTGGATCTGTGTTTAAACCACTTGTTGGAGGTAGTTTATTAGTCACTTGCATAATTGTCCCTTCTTGGAGTTGTTGCAGTTGTTGCTTTCATCTTTTATCAAGGGGAATCTTTTGTTGCATTTCTTTGCAGAGGCTCTTTCCCAGTTGAATGCTGTAATAAGTGATCCTAATGCACATCATTCAGACAATACAATGGCATATGACAATGCTGTTTCAGCTCTTGGAAAAATATGCGAGTTTCATCGGGATAGCATAGATGCAGCACGGGTACTTATTTCTTTATATATGTAGGAAATGATACCATCTCGCATAGTCTTCAAACATAGTCCTTGCACACAAAAGTACTAGTACATTTTGGTCTTATAATTATGCAAACAAGCTCTTAAATAGAAAAGAAATTTTACCATATTTTATCATGTTTTTCCCATTGCAACCATAGAAAATTATGCGAGTAATAAGTGCATTTTGATCCTTTAACTTTAAAAATGTGCAATCACATTGTTGTTTATTTAAACTAGAAATAGGACATTAAGAACATAATGTGATGATATTATTTTTGGTTAACTTTCATATCAAACAAATGAGATGATAAATGAAAAATATGATGAAATGATAGTAAATGAAAATGATGAAAATACCTTAGGAGGCAGAATGAGATTTTTAAGGAAATAGGTTCCTGATAAATGCCTTTAAAAATGAAAATGAACTTAAAACTCAACAAACAATTTCTTGCATGCTAAACAAACAAGGTTTTTTTCTTGAACAAAAAATGAATTTATTACCTTTTCTTTTACAAAGTTAAATATTTGAAAATTATATATTAGATTAGGGACTGTTTTAAATTTGGTTATAGAGCCTAGGACTAAAGTTGTAAAGGACTATTGTGAAACTTGAATAAAGACAAAATCGACTAAAAGACAAGAACAAGATTCCAGTCCAGTGGCTGAAATCAAGGGTGTAATGAGATGGTGTTATAGTTGCATGGTATTCAATATATATATAGGTGTGTGCTTGTGCTCAACATGCTCTCTCTTTTTGAGCAAACTGAATATGAATACATTATTGCTCAACATGCAGTCTGCTCCACAGTAATCAGATAGCTTGCTAGAGTTCCTGCTTCTGATCTCGTTAATTTCTGGTTTATATAGCATATTTGGCCTGATTTTGATCATCTATCTTTTGTATCTTTTCTGTCTTTATGGCTTAAGTAGTTTTTTCATCTCATAAGAACGTATTTGATTTGTAATTTATCCTCTCTTCCACAAGCCCGTGGTGGCCTACAATGCTTTCTGCTTAGAGTTTGTCCTCCATCTCTATCCTACTCCCAAAAAAGCTAGCAAACAATTTCATAGTCGATTCTATTGTCCTGCATGTTATCTTGGATTGCCAGATTTTATCTTCCAGATGTACAACATTCTAAAGGCTTAGAAGTGTTTAGGTTTGAATTGCAAATTGGATTTTTGTTCTTGGAAGCAAATTTACCTTTCCCATGTGGAATGATGAATGCTCATGTGCATAAATTCATTTTCTATGTGTTAATATTAATTGCCTTTTGGACTTTTTTTTATTATTTCACCGGTTTGACTTTTCATTTTCCTGGTTTGCCCCCATGATCTCTCTCCCCGGTGGTCTCTCACATGCTCTTTGTTTTGCAGATAGTTCCAGCTTGGTTGAGCTGCTTGCCAATAAAAAACGATTTAATTGAAGCCAAGGTTGTGCATGATCAGCTTTGCTCAATGGTAGAAAGGTAAACTTTGGGACATGGAAAATGTTTGTAAAGCATGTTTTACCTAATTTATTGTTCTACCTCATACTTGGATTGGTTATATTTAAGTGCACAAAAATATTCAAAAAAAGCCATTTCTTACAGGTCCGATAGAGAACTTTTTGGGTCAAACAATCAATACCTTCCCAAAATAGTCCGAGTTTTTGCTGAGGTATAGTCTTTCTCTGTTCTACTTTCCTTTATCTCTTGCTTCTGGAAATTGAATGTTTCCATTGTTTAATTTCCTGTTTTAGTTTTCTCATGGCAACATTGTTGCTGTAGGTCATATGTGCAGGAAAAGAGTTGGCAACAGAGCAAACTGGTAGTCGAATGATTAATCTGTTGAGACAACTTCAGCAAATGCTACCACCTGCTACCCTAGCTTCAACTTGGTCGTCCTTGGAACCACAGCAGCAACTTGCCTTGCAATCTATTCTTTCTTCTTAGTTCGTTTGGAGTGTTGGGATTCATTATTATTTCCTAGCTGCATCTGTCATTAATTGGTCTTGCACCTATGGCCATGCCATTGTTCTCTTTGAAGCAGCTGTGTGTCCCTTCCAAGTTCCTTCAGAATTGGTGTGTAACGTAATTGTTTTATGTGGAAGCTGCTGCACAAGTTCAGCAGGCGTGGTGCGTGCTAGATCTTCCATCCCTTCCTGGAAGCGGGGATTTCTGCTGAGGGGTTCTCCATTTGTGGGAGAAAAAAGAGAGTTTTGGCATAGAACGTGTATACGATGATTGCTATTATTGGTTTTGTATAGGTGGCATTAAGAGTATTATAAACTTACAGGTCTGTGACTTCGAAGTTCGTGTGGGCTTGAGGCTTGTCAGAGGGGCAATTCTTGTAACAGTTTTGGTGCTAAACCTTTTTTTTCTGGATATGAAGTGGATCAATACAGGCCATGAAGATTGTTTGCTATAGAATGTATCTAAATATACCTTTTCAATAAAGGCTAAAAAATCTGCGGTTTTTCCTCTCTTCTGATACCAAGCTGACCTTGCTACCTTGCCATGGTTTTTCTAGCTCTCCCCCTTTGTATGGGAAGCCGCCTTGTTTTCGCTGATTTTTTCATAAAAAGAATCTTGATAGAATAAGCAAGCTTCGCAATCTTCCAGGTTTTTGTAATTTCAATTTTAATACATGTGGTGCCTGCATACCAGCCTCCTGCCTCTTGTTGCTAACTCTCTGACGATGTATGTTGCAGATCTTGCTTGCTCGTTCCCATCACTTTCAAAAGTTTAGTGACCTTAAAACGCTTTCTTGAGGGATTTGAAGCAAGCTGGCTGAACATCTTGTTTTGTGGCGGCGCAATGTCAACAGTGGTAGTTTCCCTGCCTGTTTTTGTGGTATTTCCACCTCCAGTTTCAGATCGGCATATCTGAAAAGAGTTGACTAGATGCTCTCGGTTTGGCCCTTCCTCGAACAAATTATACTTTCAATACTGTCAACCATGGATTTTCTGGAAAAGTGAGGATTCGGCCGGAAGTGCTCCTGGTTTTTGTTTTTTGTGCAGAGGAGAATAAACTGTTGTTGGGAAATTATTAGAGAAATCTCAGATGTATGACTCCAATATCAATTGAATCAGAAACCCTTTTAATTTATCATTTTTGTCTCAAATGATTAATAGATTCCATCTATTTCCATGTGCCGATTAATTCCTCCCCAATTAGGTTCCAAAATAAACCCTAATGCATTTAACTTTAGGACCAAAATAAACAATTTTTTTCTCCATTAAGGGCAGGGGACGATCAAGCAAGAATCTTCTATTAGTTTACTTATTGGAGCTTTATTTTGGCTTTTCTTTGTGAGAAATTAATGGAAATTAACAAGTACGTGAAAATTACATTTAAATTTGAGACTACATTGGTGGGATCATTGTTTGGAAAAGTGAGAATTTGTCCTCAAGTGCTATTGGTTTTTGTTTGTTGCAGGAGAAGAATAAACTGTCGCTGGGGTAGCCGGTATGATCAATGAGGCTGTTGCTAACGTTAAAATACATTTAAATTCTTGGAAGGCTGACGTTTCTTGAAAAGTGAGGATTTGTAAGGGATCGCTATAACTTATTGTCGTCATGCCTGAACAAAGAATAAGGTTAGCTAAGTTCATCTCCCATTAGATGAAGAGACTCCATCAGCCTGATAGTTTCAAATGCTTCTGCTGTCTGCTGCTGATTTCTAAACCTAATGTACCAAGAATCAAGAAAGAAGAGATTCTTGTGAGTGAAAGGAAAACAGAGAGAGACTTTCTTTGATTTATTATAGACGCCAACTTGCATTTTAGTATTCGTTTCCTCTTGAACAAATCTCATTAATTTGGAGGTCAATATCAAGAATTATAGTGATGGTCTCCCCAGGCCTGAAAAAACCAAATGAAGAGGCATCTTTCAGTTCAGACAGCCCTGCATTTCTTTATATGGAAAATGAAAACCATTGAAAGCGACAATATTGTCTCAGCTCTCAGCTTCTTCTTTTTTTTAAAAAAAATAATCTAATTGATTAATGCATGAAACAAGAAGGTTGTAATTATTATTCAACAACCTGCAGATTAAATTTTATTCTATTTTCTGCTGCTAATTGTAGCTTGACTGTTTTTTCGTTATCTTTCATGGCTGTTCGATCCTGAGTCTTCGTGGACGATGACAAAGATATGCACACACTGAAATTCATATAGCTTAACTTATCAGTCATCCCAGAAATTTGTACCAGAAGAGTACTATGATACTGATATGAATATTAAAACCCCTTTGACGCTTTCCTGGTCAGGGCTAGCTCTAATTCTGTGACGGTGCAGTGGTGGACAAGGATGATCAGCTGAATTCTTGGCTTCATTCGTAGGATTTTGCCGAGTAATTAAGCAGTCCCAACTTCCCAAGAGCAAAGGTGTCAAATTATCCAAAGCACTGATCAGTACACATTTTAGCACAGAAGTGCTGATCTCTGCATGCATTCTTGGGCACTAACACTGTTACCTATGAAGGAGCCAGCAGTTTTTAATTAAACTTTGTTAAGAACATGAAGATATACATATCATCCTTGGATAGTCAAAACCAAATTCTGACCTAGTCATAACCAAGCTATAACAAGTGGAGTATGTAAATGATAAATGTGAATAAAAAAGATAACTAAGAATCTCTGAATTTTATAATGCAAAGCATTGTGTTTTTGTCTGGTGATGCAAGGGAGAGTAGGTTAGAACCAAAGCGGCGTGCACGATAAGACATTCCTTGTCTGCTTACCGCATGACTGAGTCCATGCCCTCAATTTCTCTTCTCGTAAGCCATGGTTAAGACCTTAGTTTTTGGGGTCATCTGGAAGATCATTTTGGTGCCTCCAAGTGGCACCATTCTGGCCCTCATGACCCTCTCGTCACATTTTGACCTAGTCATAAAGATACAAGCCAAAGGGCTTGAGATAGATAATATACTAATTACAAAGGTTCTGTCATGTTGCATGCTTTTCTCTGGTTTTTTTTTTTTTTTTGGTTTTTTGAAAAAAAAGAGGTGGCTGGGTTAAAATATGTTTCATGATGTTACATCTTCATACAAATTTGCTTCAACTTTTTTAAGTTTCATGCTGATGCTAACCATGACAATGAATCTGGCTGGCAATCTTACTGCTTGTAAATTCAGCACCCTAATCCCAGGAGAAACCATTCATTTTTGCACCAGTCAAAGTACTAGGAATAAATAATTCTCCTTTGATAGATAGCTTGTCTTCAATGAAAAATGATAGAGCCTGAAGGTTACCAACACTAAAGACAACTCTTCTAAGACCTTAATATAAGCACCAGCTCGAACATTAAAAAAACCGTAAGGCATCCTTTCAAGTTTGAACCGTATAAATATCTCCATTGAAAACCAAACGGGGACATGTAGACAAGGCTCTCCACGCTTCCTTTGAAGTCAGTACAACAGCTCTTTCTTTTTGTCATCTCTTCTTTAAATCAAACCAACATCTCTTTCCAATCCAACCTCTTAGTCCTATCTTGTTGCCTGGACAAATTTGGAATGGAAATTCATTTCCAGCAACAAAAGCAGCATAAAAATGCAAGCATTCCAGTTAGCAAAGCAAGCAAATTCAAGGGGAGAGGTAGGCCAAACAGCAACAGTAACAAGTTTGTTGGTGTTAGGCAAAGAACTTCTGGTAGATGGGTGGCTGAGATCAAAGACACAACACAAAAGATAAGGATGTGGCTAGGAACCTTTGAGACAGCTGAAGAAGCTGCACGAGCTTACGATGAAGCTGCTTGCCTGCTTCGTGGATCCAACACCCGAACCAACTTCATCACTCATGTGTCCGTGGATTCTCCTCTTGCTTCCCGGATTCGAAATCTCCTCAACAACAAAAGGAGAGACCAACAACAACATAGTGAAGAAGAAACTGCGGAAGCCTCTACTCCACCAACTAGTACCATTACTACCACAAGTAGTACTATCACCACTAGCAGCAGCAGCAGCAGTTCTGGCATGAGTGATAATTACTCCAGTTCAATTCATGAAACGGATCACTTGTTTGATGATGCATATAAACCGGATTTGCGCAATTGCATTGAGGAATTCAAGCTGGGTTCTTCTCAGTCTGATCTTTCACGGGGTTTTGGACCTTTATTCGATCGGTTTTCATATGCACAGGAAGTACTGGATTTTCCAAAAAGTGTGGTACTACCCGAGGCAAGTGACTCGGAATTCTCAGAATTTGATAGGATGAAGGTGGAGAGACAGATATCAGCATCTCTATACGCAATTAATGGGGTTCAAGAGTACATGGAAGCTGTCTATGATCCTATTGAAGCTTTATGGGATCTTCCACCACTATAATCATTGCAGAATTTGATGGTTTTAATGAACATAGAATCCCCTTCTCTTTCTTTTCTTCCCCTAGTTCTGCTTTCACTTTAGACTTGCTTGTTAAGTTGCAAAGACAAAATACCAGCTAGAGATGAAGTTGAAATCTTGTTTCTTTTCTTAAAAAAAATATATTTGTTATGCTGTTTTTCAAAATGTTAACAGCAGAATACACGGAGAAGTGATCCTGCTGTTTTTGGAACGTCAGAAAATCATCGATGAATGACAAGTCGAAGCAATCATGGCGATTAAAATATACCTTTTGGTGTCCTTGGTAACCTCTCCTTTTCGTTGGAGTAGATATAGATGTCATCAATGTTTGTAGTCATTGAAAAGCATATCTCAACCTCTACCAGCTCAGACAGGGAACTCTGGGGCCCTGCACCCAACAACTATCCAGATAAGTTGCAGTGTCTTCTAATGTGCAATCCTTGGATTACTCAGGCTATCCTCCATTTTAATCTGTATATTGAAATCTTTGATTATGGCATTAGTAATTTCTTGTCAGCAAAGTTTTGATCATTTCGCTCCAGGCATGTCAATTTTTCACATGGATCTGAACCACCTTCCTCCATGCTATTTATGAACTTGCTAGTCACTTTGAAGCATCCCAATGATCTTTGATGTTGATAGCTATTCTTCATAGAAATTGGTATTCTGTGAAATAAAGGGCTATTGTATAATGCAATGCTAAACACCTCATGCTCGCTACAAAAGAGCAGGGCATATAAAAATGTGACGACAGGATTTCCTGCAAGTAACCTATTTCAGGGAAGTTAAATTCCGATCTGCTTAACTAACCTAATTCAACATAACATCCATGTCTTTTGTATGTTCACCTGTTGACCTTGCTGAAGTATTTTTGAATTAAAAAGGTTGGTCCCCTCTAAGGCATGCTCCACAAGCAGTGTCCGCACTCCAGTTTTTTTGGAGGAGTTCAAATTATGTTCAAAAACATCTTAATTAGACATTAGGCAGTGGATTCTGATAAAGGTTACTCCAGCTTGCTAGGAGCCTTCGCCTAGGATTTAAGATATCTTTTATAGAAAAATACCTACCACTTTTTCTAACAAAAACCTTAGATCATTGTTCAACGTTGTGGTTCAAATGAAAGTTTATATATATATATATATATATATTGTTAATATTTTTTTAGTAGAAAAAATTTAAATTGGGTAGAGGTTGATCTAATATGAACTAATCAGCTTGATGAATTCAAAGACAAACAAAATGACTGGAAAAAAAAACATAGTTTGATTAAAAAAATTTAATACGATATCTTTTTTTAAATATTGAGATGACAACATATTAGATTGACCCGAGTTAACTTGAATTAACCTACCAAATCTATAATGATGGTCATGAGACCATGATAACAGCGCAAAAAGTAAATCAAAGCGAATTATAAAGTCTAATTCTCAACCAATTTAATGTTAAAAAAATGAAATTGAAAAAAAATATTAATTAAAAAAAGGATCTAAACACAGACCTAGGTCAACCCGGGTTAACCTCCCGCAACTCGAGTCATGAGAACAAGGGCACCGTTTTGGCATTGCGTTTGTAACTGCGTTTCATTAAATTTTGAAAATTTTTTTTTGGTAAAATTGAGTGCGGTTTATACTTTTTGGATCGTTTTGATGTGCTGATGTCAAAAATGATTTTTAAAAATTGAAAAAACATCATTGGCATGTATTTCGGCATGAAAAGCTATTTGAAAAGCACCCGCAACCACACTACCAAACACGCTCAAGATAACCTCATACAAAACAAATCAAAACAAATTATAAAACTTAATTATCAATCAACTCAATTTTAAAAGATGAAATTGAAAAAAAAATCAATTAAAAACATAGACACAAAAAACAGAGTTGAGTCAACCCGAGTTAATACATCAAACTTCTGACCCAGATTATGAGATCAAGATAACCTCATAGAAATCAAACTGAAAAACTATCCACGTCAACCCATGTTAACCAATAAACCTAGAACCCATGTCATAAGGTTAGGATAACTTCATAAAAAATAAATCGAAATAAATTATGAAACACAAATTTCAATCAACCAAATATTGAAAGTTGAAATTAAAAAGAAAAATCAATTTTAAAAAAATAAACTGAGTAAACTCGGGTTAACCTGTTAAACTCATGACTTGGGTCATAAGACCGGGATAATCTCATAGAAAGCAAACCAAAGCAAAACAAATCGTGAAGTCTAATTTTCAATTAATAAAATATTGAAGGATGAAATTGAAAAAAAAAACTCGAATCAATCGGGTAAACCTGTCAAACCTGCGACCTTGATTAGGAGACTGAGATAACCCCATAAAAAGCAAATCAAATAAAATAACAAAGCTTGATCTAAAAAAACAAAATGTTATTAAAAGATAAAATTGAAATTGAAAAAAAAAACATAGTGATTTATTAAAGTGAATAAAACAAAAATAAGACTCATTTTAAAAAAAACTAGTGTTTTTTATTTTAAAAAATAAAAAACAAAGCACTATTAAAGTGAATAGTGTTTTGTAAGGTGGTCCATAATAAAAGCATCAACTCTTAGTGTTTTGTTAATAACTAGATTCGGAACCCATGCTTCGCTGCGGGTCGAATCAAAAACCAATTAATGCATTAAAAACTATGAACATCGTTATTTTTTTTTCCATGCGATGAAACATTTGAAATGATGATTAAAAACTAGAACAATGTATCAAATCAAATTAATTGACCATCATTTGCATTAATAAATGAAGATAAAGGATGGTGTCACTTATTTAACCTTGCGGACCAAAAGTAGACCAGTCATTCCATTCAAATGGAGATCTAGTTAAAAACAATTTAACGTCGCTATCATTTTAACCTCCGCCTAACTCTAGCTTAAATGAGAAAAAATGGATTGATAAATGATTAAATTAAAAGAATAGGGAGTTAAATGAAAAGATGGTGATCTAGTTAAAAAAAAAAAGTTCACATTGTCGTCGTTTTAATTTATGTCTAATCCTAGCTTAAATGTGAAATAATGGACTGTCAAATAATTAAATAAAATTAGAGAGTGAAATTAAAAGATGGCGACATATTGTACAGACCCGGATTAACACATGAAATTTATAATCCGAGTAACGGACATGATCACAACGAGTTAACCCGATTGGACAATATGTCTCTTTCTTTTTTCTTCCCTTATTCTCTTCCTAATTAAGTCTTGAGTGGATCTTAATTGATCTAAGGTTGGATTAAATTTGAAACTAAATCGAAGAGTTATAAAAAAATTGAAGATGAAATTTAAAAATATGTTATATTGTATCGACACCGGTGAATTTGAGTTAACTCATGAAATTCACAACTCCGGTCATGGGCATAATACTAATTAGATAACTTGTTTGGTCAACATGTCTTTTTCTTTTTTCATTTCTTATTCTCTTTCTAGGTCTTAATTGGGCCTTAATTATGCATGAGAAAGAGATTAAATTGTAGAGTTATAAAAAAAAATTAGAAATTAAATAAAAAAATTAAATTTGTGACTATATTGAATTAGCATAAAAGAACTGGAAAAGAATTAAAAAAAAAAGGAATAAAAAAAAAATTAGATGGCATGTGCGTTATTCACGCCAGCATGCGAAGAGGTTACCAAGGTTGAGACGGCGTGTGCGGCCTCCTACATGAGCCGACGGTAGTCTTTTTGATGCCAGAGTGCATTATGAACGTGTGCAGTGTGCACAATGTTTTACACTGTTGAACACCATCCTTCCGTCTTAGTTTTGTTGAATCACTTTTTATGCAATTAAATAAGATTGCAACGTTCAAATTTCAAATGACATTTCATTTTTTTATTTTTATTTTTAAGGGTAGCACAAACTTTTAAATTTTAATTGATTATGCTATTGGGAGTAACATAATTAATAAAATATTTTTTTCAAAAAAATGAGTCAAATAATATATATATATATAGTTTAATGTGGGTGTCCGGGTCAGCTTGCGCGTACCTCGACTAATCCCACGGGTCCTGAAGTTAACGACCATGTAAGCCTCCAGTGGCCATCATATGAGTAACCACAGGGCTCGAACCTGAGACCACAGAAGGAGCAAACCTCTTGGTCCTAAGCTCTTACCACTGGGCCACCATCTAGATGGTTAGATAAATATATATTTTTTTAATCATAAGAATTTTGACCTCCTTTTTACTTGTACAACAGATCCCAAAATCATAAAAAAAAAAAAAAAAAAAAAAATCTTCTACCATGCTGTTTGCCTTTGACACTTCTTGTTTTTTTATCAAAAAAACTCACAGTTCAGAAAAAGATTAGCCGATTCAGGTATTTGGTTTAATGGATTGGATTCAGCTAAGGGCAAGCCAAGCAGGGCCTGGAGAGCACAACGAAGAATATATTGTTTACATGATAGACAGAACTAAATGCAGTACACATGCTGCGAAAAAAGAAAAAGGAAGGATTCAAATCTATCGAGAAGTTCAAAAATGGAGCACTTCCTCCAACAATCATGCACTTCAGAAACTGGGATTCGTTGTTTCACTCCAACATCCTCTCTTACATGCACAAGAGACACATACAGATTCAAGAGATGTGCATTTTCATCATCATCATCTTCTCCTTGTTGACTTTCTTATAGCATTTCTTAGTTCTTACAGGCAACCATATCAATTGACGCCTCTAAGATATGATGGCCGTTTCTGGTGGTAATGCCATGATGCTGTGTGTAATTTTGTTTTACTTTTCATCTAATCCAAAATCTGTAGATACACGAATAAATATCCTCATAAAAGCTTTTATCTAAATCATGTTGTCTATGCATACAAAGATTTCCTACTGGGAGATGAACTTTAACGTATAAATGCATATTAGGAGGATTTGTTGATAGCGCATGTTCCATTTCAGAGAATGAAAATGATACAGTTTTTAAGATCGTACCTCCAAAAGCATTCAACAAGAACAGAAGCAACACAGAATGGAGAGTCAATTCACAGATCACTGACATGGATAATAATGATGATTGTACACGTCTAGACAAACACACATGAATGAGACGAGATTAGACATACAGCTGCTTTTTCCTCGTAAAATATTATCCTAGTAATCTTCCTCCTCACCTTCCTCATCACCACCTTCTGCTCCGACTTCCTCATAGTCTTTCTCAAGAGCAGCAAGATCTTCACGAGCTTCTGAGAATTCACCTTCCTCCATGCCTTCGCCCACGTACCAGTGGACAAATGCTCGCTTGGAATACATGAGATCAAACTTGTAATCAATTCTGGAGAAGACCTCAGCTACTGCTGTGTTGTTGCTTATCATGCAAACTGCACGCTGCACTTTAGCAAGATCACCTCCAGGTACCACTGTTGGTGGTTGGTAGTTGATACCGCACTTGAAACCAGTTGGGCACCTGAAGTATCCATACATTAAACAATCAGATCCCAAGAAAAAAAAAATCAAAGAAAATTTTTAACTTGGTTCAAATCCTTCACTGAAAATCAAATGTGTTTGCTAGACTAATTTTGGTGAACCTATATTTCAGTTATAGGGAACAATGATCCTTGTGTCACAATAACAAAGTTACAGGTTACCCAAATAGATCCTATAAAAACAGCAACCCACCAGTACTTGAAAGTAAGGTTTGTGTCATCTTGATCAGTCTTATATCTGTTAAGGTAATGGTCTTAATTTGTCAAGTTAGATGAAGAGGAATTCTCTTGTGTGTGTCAGCAAACTTTGAATTGAAACTATTAATTTAACAAAATAGAAATATGATAGAACCATGTTCAATTAACGTGTACAAACACCAGCCCTTGATTACCTAACCTATAGCAATCAAAATGCTGTTTTCTTGACTGTTAATACAGTCCTGAAATATAGTTTAAACATATCATGCCACTGCTTTTGAAAGAAAAAATTTCTAAATGACATAATGCAAGAGTGCATTTAGGATCTCAAAAGTCTGATATGACATTTCATCAGTTTCTTGAATTGTGTCCAAATCTTTTGAACGCCATTTCAAGATGGTGTGTTTGCATCTGAAATGCTAAAATGTGAACAAAACAATTCAGACTCCATTACATAAGATGAAAACGATATCCTAGAGAGAATTGATCAGAATTAAATCTCATAAGTAAAACAAATGGATATGAACTCACCAGTCTACAAATTGAACTGTCCTCTTTGTCTTAATGGTGGCAACAGCAGAATTAACATCCTTTGGTACAACATCTCCACGATACATGAGACAGCAAGCCATGTATTTTCCATGCCTTGGATCACATTTGGCCATCATACTTGAGGGCTCAAACACAGCACTTGTGATCTCAGGAACTGAAAGCTGCTCATGGTAAGCCTTTGCGGCTGAGATCACTGGGGCATAAGATGAAAGCATGAAATGGATTCGGGGATATGGAACAAGATTAGTTTGAAACTCTGTGATGTCCACATTAATGGCCCCATCAAACCTCAAGGAAGTGGTTAAAGATGAGATAATTTGGGATATCAAACGGTTCAAATTGTTGTATGTTGGTCTTTCAATGTCTAAAGATCTCCTGCAGATGTCATAGATAGCTTCATTGTCCAAAAGCACAGCAACGTCTGTGTGTTCAAGGAGAGAGTGAGTGGAGAGCACACTATTGTAAGGTTCCACGACGGCAGTAGAAACCTGCATTATTAGGAAAATCTACTATAAGAGAGTTTTTTACCAATAGGTCAAGCACAGAAAGAGCATTTAGCCTAAAGCTATAGCAGAAATAACTTTTTGTTTGTTCTGTTACAGGCTTCAACAGAAGGAACTACAGAGAAAAGCTTTAAGCATAAGCATTGACACCCAGAATATTGTGTTGTTGATGAGGGAGCCTATCAGAACAATTGACCAGAACTATAGATTTCTGTGCTCAGAACTTTGGGCATTGGTAATTTCATCGATTCTTTCAGAGAATTTTTCTTAAGCTTCTTGTGCAAAGAAGAAAACTAATTTATCTATGATTACATCCACAAGCTTGTCCATAAACATCCAGCAGAAGAATGATTCCTGGAATTGTTTTGAATTTTACAATTAGCAGAAAAGGATTGCTACAATTTACCTCTCCACTGATTTCTAATAATTATTTGAAGGAAATACCTGAGGAGAAGGAAAAATGGTGAAGCCAAGTTTCGACTTCTTTCCATAATCCACAGACAAGCGTTCCAAAAGTAGTGAGCCCAAACCAGAACCAGTGCCACCGCCAACAGCATTAAATACCAAAAAGCCTTGCAAGCCAGTGCAATTGTCTGCCAATTTCCTCACGCGGTCAAGGCATAGTTCGACAATTTCCCTTCCCACTGCAGTATTAAAACACCAACGCGGCAATTTTGTCAATGTCAATAATGAAAATGAAATAAACAGTTAATTGTGCATTGCTAATGCTTTTTTTATATACCTGTATAATGTCCCCTGGCAAAGTTATTAGCAGCATCTTCCTTGCCAGAAATAAGTTGCTCCGGGTGAAAAAGTTGTCTGTAAGTCCCACTTCTGACTTCATCAATGACAGAGGGTTCAAGATCAACAAATATAGCTCTTGGCACATGCTTGCCTGAACCAGTTTCGCTGAAGAAGGTATTGAAAGAATCATGTTCCACTCCAACTGAGGTGTCACTGCAACAGGATATAGAACAGTCTAATCAATTTCAAAAATAGAGCACCCTCCAGAAATATTAAATATGGAAAAGTAAGATCCAGTTGCTCTCTACCAAAATTATGAATGGAATACCATCACAAAAAAACTTTGCACAACCAGAATGGCATGGTTCTCTAATCTAGAGATTTACCATCCACGGTTTAATTATCTACCAATACATTTTTTAAAATGAGATTCTGCTTCTTTTATTGGCCGATTAACTTCTGATTTCATATACTTCAACTCCTTTCTGAAAAGCATGCATGTCAACTCCTCAATTAATCAAGATTTTTGAATTCCACACAGAATGCATAATTACACAGCCTATACATTGTTTACCTCATGGAAACAGCAACTATCTTTTCTTTTCTTTTCTTTTTGTCTAATACAATCATGCAGAAATATACATTAAAACAAAATTAATCTTTTATTTTGAATGCAAAATCACCAAAACACAAGAAGAAAAAAACTCCCAACACAGAAAACTATTCTGATCCATTAAACTCGATGAAATTAAAGATGATTACCTTGATTTAAAATCATAACACAAATTACTCACACAACGTAAGAATTGATGACAAGAAGAAGAAACAAATATTGAAAGAAAAAATGATCCCATGAATTAAAATAATTAATGGACCACAAACAAACATTAATTTCACAGAAAAACATAAACAACATTAAATTACCTAGGCATCGTTCCATCTGGCTGTATTCCATGTTCAAGACAATAAAGTTCCCAACAAGAATTCCCGACCTGAATTCCTGCCTGTCCAATATGTATGCTTATTATCTCCCTCATAATTCCTTCCTTCCTCTTCTTCTCTCTCTAAACAATGATTATAATGCAGATGAAAGAAAGGAGAAATGAAGAGATTTCTCTTTTCTTTTCTTTTGTGTTGCTGAATAAAAAGTTAGTTAATTTATTAATTAAAGAAGATTCTTAACTGCCAGTTATATGGCGCCAACTGTATGGCGCTGGCTTCTTTTTCTAGCTCGGCTGCTGCCCGTCGATTACTGTGGCTCACGTCATGCTCAAAATATATGATGGGATTGCATAATTAATTTCTTACAATTTTTTAAGTTTTTTTAAAAAAGACCAGCACCTTTTAAAAAAAAAATGGTAATAGTTTATTTTTAAATAAAATATTTTAAATAATAACATTGTTAAAGTACGCGTAAACTAATCCGGATATTCATATTAATAAAAAAATATTTTAAACTGACCCGAATATTTATATTAATAAAAAAATATTTATTTATTTATTTTAAATAAAATTAAGTTAAATAGAGTTTCTAAAAAACTTAAACATTTTTTTAATGGTAGAAAAGATTAACTGTTTTTTTAAATAGATTTTCTATTTAACCAACGTTTTTAAAATAAATTAAAAAAAAAACATTCAAATACTACTCGATAAGAAACACTTGCAATTAAGAATCCCAGTCTAGATAAGTTTTTTTTCTCTTGATTATTTTTTAATTTTACAAAAGAATAAATAATTTTTTTAATTAAAAAAATAAAACTGTTTTTTTTTTATATAAAAAACTTATATGCAAAAAAATACAACACGTGCATATTTTTATCATTTGAAAGGTGGCAGACTTTTAAAAAAGCTCCAAAATTTCAGTTCATCTGGCTATGTATGCAACTTATCAATAATTCAAGCAATCCGATTTAAATCTTTATTGTGCTTGATTTCACATAAGGTGAATTTGTGCAAATATCCAGGAGAATAACACCAAAGTGTATGAAGAAAATCGAAGGATAAATTTAATGGAGTACGTTTAAGGTCGTATAACTTTATTGATGCATTAATCCAGACACTATTATTGGCTATTAGCACTTTTTTATTATTATTATTGGTGAACAAATAAAAAAAATTAAATAGTACAGTTTATACATGTTATAGTTAAAAAAAAAAATGTTTATAACTTGTTGGTGTTAAATAAGCAGGAGAGATAAAAAAAAAATAAAAAAAAGATTATGAAGACACATTAAAGCTTAGATTACAATATCATCAGTACCTTTAAAAAGATTTTGATGAGATAAATTCATCGACACCAAAAAAATTCATCAATCAATAATTGAACTAATCCACTTACATTTTTCTATTTTATATATATATATATATATATATATATATATATATATATATATATATATAAATGGTGTGCCATTTGCCAAGTAATTTATATATATATTATTTTGGGGCCATCATACTTACTGATGGTTAAAACATGTGTTCGGGTTTATTTAAAATAATGATAAAAATTATTTTTTAAAAATATATTAAAATAATATTTTTAAAACAACTCCAAAAAATATGCTAAATGGAAAGCCAAAAATTAAAAAAAAATATATTATTTTGGATCTTTCATGCTTATTTTATATACTCCAAAAGGAGTGCTAAACAAAATGTCAAAATGTCTTTTCTCTTCAACAAATATTATTCCTACATATCTCTAAAAAAAACTAAAACCAATAAAGTGGGGCCAACAATAAAATAAACCAATTAAATATAGTCATGTAGAAAAAAAATAACATCAAACTCATTAAAAAAAATAAAACGCTTATTTCTCATACTCTAATACTATTAGCTTTTCAAATAGCTTTTTCTTATTGGAGTATCCATGGTAAAAAAAAATCATATTTATACTATTCAAAATGCTATTTTATCAATTTAGATATTCAAAATAACATTTCTCCTTGGAGATACTTTTATTTTTTAAAAATTTATTTCTGACATTAACACATCAAAACGATTAAAAAACATAAAAAAGCACTTAATTTAAAGAAAAAAAATTAAATTTTTTTAAAAACACAATTATGTTGGTTTGTGATTTAACTTAGTAATTTATTTTGAATTGTTTTCTATCAAATTTTTACATTATATAAAAAAAATTCTGATATTGAGTTGGTACTCAATTTTGCATGAAAAAATTCAGTTTTACAACATGCAAAACTGATACAAAATAGTATTTTACATAAAGAAATTCAGTTAATTGATTATAATATTTTTTAAATTTATTTTATTAAACATAAATAGTATTTTTCATGTTTTTTAATTAAAGATGATACAATAAAACACATCTATAACATTGTTACATTAATAACAAATATTTTTAAAGCTAGTTACTAACTATTTAAACAGCAATATGTGGTGACATCCAGGGATAAAATTAGGAAATTTAAAGAGTATAGAGATTGAGGTGGAACATTAGCAAACCCAGAGGGCTAAAAAATAAGTACATATTATACTCTTCCTGGTATTCAGAAAACTAATGGCGCTTGCTCTCTGTTTTTAAGAAGTGGCTAATCCAACAAAGAGAAGGAGGAATTTTTAATAATAGATTATCAATGTTATATAATATACTTCCTAGAAAATTTTAAACAAGTATAACTTTCCTTGTTATTTATATTTATAATAATATATATAAATGTCTTACATTTTAAAACCTGAGAAGCATAAGGAACAGTGGCAGCAAAGATAAAATGGCAACAGGCTCTGTGAAAGCGGTGGCTCTCATCACCGGAGACTCCATTGTTAGAGGCTCTCTTCATTTCATTCAAGAACCAAACGGTCTCTCTCACACTTTCTATCTGTATTTTGTTTAGAAAAGAAAGCATGGTTCTTTTCTTGATTGTATCTGCATGAAACATGATATATGTATGTGTGTGTACAGGGGCAACACATGTGACAGGGAGGATTACTGGCTTATCTCCGGGCCTTCATGGCTTTCATATTCATGCTCTTGGTGACACCACCAACGGCTGCAATTCCACTGGTACTCTCTCCTTCTGTTTAAATGTTTGTGTTGCCACTTGTCATTGGTTGACGTTTACCGTTTCTTAAATTCTATAAGTGGGGTTTTTTGTTGGCTGGCTGCTGTATATATGCACGACTATTTGTAACTATCTTGTTGAATTTGAACTGGGATTTTAAAATTAGAGCAGTAGGTGCTAATTTTTGGATCATGATGATTATCTTTTAAGTGGGTTATCTTCTATTGACTGCAAGATTATGTTCTTGTTGTTATTGTTGGCACTTCTTTTCAAATTTGAGTTTTAATTTAAAGTCTAGCGACTCCATTTTGATTTTAGGCTCATAAATTTCTTATCTTTTATGTACCTTATGCTTTGGATTGCTGCAGTTTTAGTCCATGGTTGTAAAATCGTCTTATGATCTTACTTAAATGCTAGGACCTCATTTCAATCCATTAAAGAAGGACCATGGAGCTCCAAGTGACAAAGAACGTCATGCTGGAGATTTGGGGAACATCATTGCAGGCTCTGATGGTATGTGCCGTTTCTTAATTTCTATATGAATTTGGCAAGTTGGAGAGCCAGGGACAGATTTTAGCTTCATTTTTTCATGCTGCAGGTGTTGCAGAGGTTTCAATCAAAGACTTGCAGGTATTAACAAATAACTATCGTAAGGGGTTAGATGGTAGTCTCTTTTGGTTTAGAATTCTTTCAATTTTCATGCTCTTGATTACCTCATTCCTCTAGATGAACTTGAAAGTTTTTCGATAATTTGATGCTTGGTTTGGTATTGGCTCGAGTTATTTGATCTTGAAATTTTTTGGAATTATCAAATGCCATGAAGCTCTCAGTCAAATGGTTTTGTGCCGGGGTGCACAGATGCCCTTGGTTTCTTCAATTCTTTGGTCTCAAAAAAAGTTCGACTCAGTGAATTTTCGCTTCAATTATTGAACGTCTCTCTCTTGGTTTTGCTTCTAGATACCACTGAGTGGGATGCATTCGATATTGGGGAGGGCTGTTGTTGTGCATGCTGATCCTGATGATCTTGGAAAAGGTAAAGGCTTCTAGATTTGGTTTCAATATATTTGTGCCTTGTAAAATTCTTATCCGGTTATGCTTGTATATATGTGCTCAATGTTAGTAAGCAACTTGAGTGCCCTTTAGTTTTTAACCTGATATAGACTAGCTTATATCTCGTGATTCAAACTTTCTTTCAATTCTATATTTTATTTTGTGCGTCATTCTTTGCTTGAGTGATGCGGGATAATAAATAATAAGAATTAAAATAAAAAAAGAAAGAAACTTTTAGATAAAGAAGAAAGCTAAAAAAGAGAAGAAAGGGGATTGGAGCTATGCAAAGTATGCAATATTTTCATTAATCATCAAAACTGTCTAACATTTAGAAAAGTAGGATATACTAAAACTCTAACTAGAATAAGCGATTGGGCTTATGGCCCGCTAAATAAAATGCCCAATAATAATTATATCAAACCCAACAAATAAAACCAAATTAATAAAACTCAACTAAAAGTTCATATAAATTAAACTAAGACATAAGCTAAAGCCCAATCTCTCAATGGTTTGGGCTATCCTCCATCGTCTATGATCATACGCGTGCGTAAACAGTGTTTTGGGTTCGGTGTCCCCACCACTGAGTTTATTGGATTAGGTAAGGGAGCCTATTGATTTCTTGATGTTGCTTGTTGCTTTCTTAAACTCTTCAAATTCAAGTGCATGTGTTTTGGGGATGAACTAGAGTGAGCACTGAATGGGTATTCTATGAAGTTCAGTTAAACATGTACATATTTATCAACTGTCAGTGCCCTCAACAGGCTTTCTACGTAGGCAACATATGCATCATGATCCACGAGCTGCTAAGTTTATCTCAAAATCTGTTTTAGAATGATCATCTTGGCTTGATCTTTCCCCATTAGAAACTTTGCATGAAGCAGAATGAACTAATATCTGTGATTGTGTGACGTGAAGTAGTTTTATAGGGAATTTATAAAGTAGAAGAAAGTCCAAAAGAGTGATATATAAAAAATCTGTCTTGTAATGTTCCCATTTAACTAGGGCTCTAGGAGACATTTTTGGGCATACTCTAGTGTCCATATTTTCAGCAAGAAATTGTGTAATTCACAGTTAAGCCACAAGTTCAGATGCATGCCTGGAACAGGCGTTTATCTAGTCAAATAGAAGAGAATTTTTGTTATTTGGCTCTACATGTGATAAGAGGATGGAGGAACTATCATTACTGGGACATTGTCTAAATGGCTGGAGATTTATGGTGTACTATGTCTTTGGTGTTTAACATCAACTGAATTGAATTTGCTTAGAAGTAGAGCTACTAAATTTTTGGAGGCTACACTACAGGAAATCTATTACTACCTCTTTGTTGAATGGGGACTACTTGGAGAGTCGTGAACGACAGAACTTTTGAATAGGTTGAGATGCAATGTTGTAAACTGGAGTCATTTTCCTGATTAGTTGTTTGTTCATTTGGATGTATATACCTCCAACATTTCTTTTGATCATTTTCTTATCTTGGAATGAAACAATTGTCATATAGATGCCTGTTTTTTTTACCTGTATTGAAACATTTTCTTAGAAAATCTCAAAATAATGGGCAGGTGGACATGAACTTAGCAAGACAACTGGGAATGCAGGTGCAAGGGTTGGATGTGGTAATACTACCTTTTCTTATACTTTTCTGTGCTTTCTAACATTAACCTTTAGTGAGTAATATTCTGGGGCATGAGATGGAATGGAGTGAGTGTTGCATGTGATTTATTTTTCAATTAAAATCTTTTTGCTTATACACAAAAGCCTGACATTTGTTACATTATTTGGACAGGCATCGTTGGGCTCAAATCATCTGTTTAGAGTTGATACTTGGTTTGATGGGTTACTTCATCAAGATGCCCTTCTGGTAAAAACTGAAGCAGCGAGAAGAAGAAGAACGTCCTTTTAAGTTTTGCAGGGTCTCGTCCAACACACTTATGCGAAGTTGTAATCTCCCATTAACAAAACTAAGTGAACTCTGAATATTCAAATTGTCAATCTATCGCCATGGCTTGGAAAGCTTTACTTTTTCATGCATGTGGTATATGGTGTCATGGTCTCTGATGGGTATGCTCCTGCATTAATTTCTCTGGGATATGCAATGAATCCCTTATCTTTAAGAAAAAGAACAAATATATGATGTCTTGTCGCTCATTCCTGCCGTAAAAATCTCATGAAATTTATCTGATTACTGTTCTGAAATAAACATTTCGAATTCTCGTCACTGTCTGCCTTCTCATTTCCTCCATTAGAGCAGTCGATAATTGCAGACACAATGCTCTAGCAATCTATCGGAAAGCATAATGTTTCATCAGAAGACGGTTGTCTCTACAGGCTTTGATAATCCTCAGTGGTTTAATTTTGCTATCTCATACATATGATAGAAGCTCGCAGACTACTGAAATAGTACAACAGCTCGCCGCACGCTCCACTCCTCCATTGGGAATAATCATCTGTTTACAACTACCTCGATTTCTTTTTCACCTTAAAAAAACAAAAATCAGAACAAAAATGTCCCATGCTTTGTTCTTCCACCCCCAGTCCCAAGACAAAACCATCTGGATCTCACCACTTGCCAAACTGATTTGGCACCAGTCCTCCAGTACCTACCATCCGAGGGTGAGACAACTCACCACCCCATTAATGCAGTTGCAGAATATAGATTGCCAAACAGATTTATAGAGTCCACCTGCATTCAGTGCTGGCGCCACCACCATTGTGGCATTGACATTTGAAGTTAAAACCGTAAGATAAAATCAACTACAGCCGGATGTTCAATTTCCCTTTCTCCCTTTTCAGAAACAAATTTTAAGCAGGCCTAGTATTCACAGCTGATAAAAATGGACTACACCCAGATGTAACGAAACATTTTATTGATAAACGAAGCTTTCATTCAGAATAAAAGTACTTGCAACCGCCCATAGTATCCAGAAGCAAAGCTACTAATTCATTAAAACCAATATTTAGTTTAGCTTGATACAGTCTACACTTCAACTACATGATATGAAGGCAACAACCACACAGGTTGCTAAGTTGTAATAAGAATGAACAACTTGATCAGAGAAGGAATTCTGATGTGAAGCAAGGGGCCTGGGACCTCTGCACTGTTTCTCGTCCAGCATGTAGTTCAGAATACTTCTACCCTCTCAACCATGTGTTTCTGTATGATGAGTTGTCCCGCAGAGAAGCATCATGGGGCTTGTAATCCATTACATAGCTGTGGGGAAGCTTCAAGTGCCTTTTGATTGAATCTCTTAAAGCCATCACGCCCTGCAGAAGAAAATAAGTGTTCACTTTTTTTCTTTAGGATGCAAGAGGAACGTTCTTAATTGAATGCAAAAGGAAAGGATATAAATGAAAATTAAAGTACAATATATTACAAGATAAGAGGAAAGAGTAGAACACAACAATTAGCAAGGGGAAAGAGTGGAACACAACAATTAGAACAATAGCAACTAATATTGACTAACCTGACGATCTGATGCATTGCGATTCCACACACTAAGTATATCCTCATTGTAACGGATGCTTAGCACTGCACCGCATATGTCATCACTGTAATCAAGTTGATCACCAACCAGTGCAAGAACCTGTAAGAGCATTTGCAAGTAGAATTCAATACCAGTTACAGAAATGCCAACTTAAAGGAAAGGCTACCATTGAACTACAAAACACTTCTTTCCAATATAGGTTGGGGGGACCAAACTTTGCAACTAAAATCTAGGATTTCAGCTTCACTGCTGACAGCCACACCTACAAAAGCAGCCAGTACATTCTACCATCCATGACCTCAACTGCATTGACGATTTAAACCAAAAAAAAAAACAGTAGCTATATAAAAGCAGTTACAGATTCAAAACCACAGAATCCAAACCCTTAAAGTTTCCTTTTCATAGCTTATGAAAACCAAGGTTTGCTGCAAGGATACCAGCAAATAACCCAATCCAGCTATGAAACTAATAAGACCTCGAGATGTTACCAGTCATTATCATGTGGTTGGTTTGGTAACCAACCAGGAAATTCATGAGTTCGAGTTCCATAACATCCATCTTTTCGATAAAAATGATTCAAAACAGATAAATATAACATGAAACCAACCAGGAAATTCATGAGTTCAGGTTCCATAACATCCATTTTTTGGATAAAAATGATTCAAAACAGATAAATGTAACATGGCATGTGCCAAAAATAACAAATGGTACCCATACAACATGCTGTATGCATGTGCATGCATAGTCAAACAAAACTTCCAGGATTTGGTGACGAAAATCCAACTATGTTCATCAAAAATTTCAAACGTCAAACTTAACAAGAGAATCGAGTTTTTGCATGATGCCAGCAAAGAAAAGTTAATTCCAGCTTCCTCTTACCAGATCCTCCCAAAAGCGACCAGAGACAACCTTCTTGAATCTTATGATCCACTTGCCACCATTGCAGTTAGCAGAGTCCTAAAAAATAACAAATGTCAAGAGTTTTTTACGTTCAAATTCAGCATAACATTAGAAAGTTCTCAACAACTATGATGTGATTAAATTAAAGCAAAAACTAAATAATAGCTATTGCAACTTCAGGTTTGCAACATTACCTCCCATAGAGGACGGATTCCTTCCTTGAAAAGATGCAGATCAGTTGGGCTCGGCAGTAAAGAAGGTCGAGCCAGGTGGCAATAGCAGACCCAAAAACCTTCAACCTGCATGCCCATAATGCCAAAAGTCCAGTCAGCAAATGAATCAAGAAAAAGAACATCTATTTACATGAGGATATATCTCAACTAATATATTACCAAACAATCTAAAATTACAATTGAACTTACAGTACTGAACTCAACGATTTTCTTTATATTGTCCTCATATGATGTCTGTGTTCGAACTCCTGGCGTTCGACGAGTGTACCAAAATATGAACTTGTTCTGAACATAAACAAGTCAGAGCAAAATAAGAAAGTACTTAAACATACTCATTGTGAATTATATCAAGAGAAGAGCTACATATGGTAATATTAAAATTATCAGCAAAGGTAACTATGCCCTCATATTGTACAATCAAACAATCCATAAAACATAAAACCCTAGTTTGACTGCAAGGTTTGTGTAGGCCTTACACCTTCGTACCATACTGGTAAGCATGGATCTATTTACTGTGCAAGGAGAGAAGTTAAAATGCTTCCACTAGCACAAACACAAGTCACGTGGGGCAAGGTTAGAAGATATGCAACAGACAACAGGTTTTTCCCTCAGCAATTTTCCTTGCAGAGCCACGTGAAAATGGTTTCGAAAGGAAAACAAAATGCTTCTTTGAAACAACACCAGGAGCTGAGTTTTGAGAAGCAGGAAAACTACAGCTAGGGGTGATAAAGAGTAGTATCTTTCTGCTTCAATCACTTGGGGACCATATGGTTTTTTAAAAACTACATTGGCTCATCCCCCACCTTGTTTCTAAGAATCACGATTCATTATAATCAAGTTTTGAATTTTAATCAATTATCTACATAATTAAGCTAGCATGTATGAGCTTCCAAGCTCAATTTTTGAGCTAAGAAATGCAACTGGAGCTGGAAAGCACACGTGGAGATTTGGGATTGGTTAAAATAAACAAATGAAATGAAAAATGTAGACTTAAAAAAAAAACCTAACTCAGCCGGACTTTGCAAAAAATTGTAAACAATCAAATTGAAAAGCTAAAATACTAACCACAAATTATACGAAAAAAGAAAAGACAATCACATAAAACCCATTGCAGAAAAACTACCAAATCGCAACAATCTAAGAAAAATAGCAAACACGCATAAGAGAGGGTGTGTGTGAGAGAGAGAGAGAGAGGGATTGGGAACCTTGAGAGGATGCAAACCAGCTTTGAGTTCGCGTGCTTGGCGTTCTTCGGATTCTTTATCGATGATATCAGTTGTTGAAGATGAATCAAGTGTCGCTGTTTGTGAAATGTTATTGTTGTTTTCTGGTTCCTTCTTCTCTGAGATCTCCATTTTTTAAATTCTAATTATTCAAAGCCAAGAACAAACCCTAATTAGTACGGCCTTATTTCTCTATTTATATTTATGCTTCTCACAATTTTGGAGGTCCAGATAAGAGAGAAGGAGGAAGACGAGACTACACAATACAATACAATACAATCCGACTTTTTAAAGCGACTCATCTACACTCTACACTACACGAGCCCGTCATTTTTGTTTTATTTTTGTTTTATTTTTTTTTTATCATATGTCACGCTGACGGGCTAAATGCCCGCCTTTCTGTTTGTATTAGGGCCTCGACCCTGGGCTTCATGGGCCTCTGCCTTTTCTTTTTCCTTTTTGTTTTTGCTTAAAATAATTCATAATAATTTTATGAATCTATGATTTTCTAATTGATAAATTAATTATGATTGTAATATATTTTTTATTATACAATACTAAAATTATTAATTTAAAAAGAAATCAAATGAAGATGTGATTGTAGAGTTGATAAATGTAGCTTTTCATCCTTGTAAATCTTGTTTTCAATAGCTATTTTGAGTTATTTTAGGCAATTTAAACATGAAAAAATATATAAATAAAAAATATTTTAATACTAAAATTGATTATTTTGGTTGATGTAAGTGATGTTAACAATGATTTTATTTTAATTATCTTTCGAATGAGGACTAAAAATAAAACTATTAAAGTTTTGGATCAAAATTATTTTTTTTGAAATATCAAAAATTACAGGGATCTAATTTTTATAATTCAAAATATATGAGGATTAAATTGAACATTTCACCGAAATCTTTGAAAAACATTTATAGTGCTCGCACAGATATTTTTTGAAAAAAAAGATAAAAAACAAAAGCATTTCCTTTAGAAAAAGCAAATATTCTTTCTTATAAAAAATCCTTGAAAGCACCGAAAGAAAAGAAAAAAGGGAGTTGAACAACCCTCCCACAGAAACATGAGCATGATGATGGCTATGGATATATAAAAAAAGGCATGGTATCACCCTTAGAACGCCATTTTTGACACCACCCCAAAACCCTAATTACCCTCCCCTCTCCTACAAGACAGAACTTTCTGAATTTCTAAGATAAAAGCCCTAATCAGTTTTGATTATTACCATTGTTGTCTGTTTATTATTAGTTGTTCTTTCTATTATATTATTATCATTGTTAAGACAAAAACAAAATACCTATTAACTCACTATCCTACCTTAGTAATAATAATTATGATTATGATTAATAAATCTAATCCTAATAATTAAGAAACCAAACCGCCTTCTAAATCAAGATCATCGCTTTATCCACCAATTGCTTTCCTTTCTCTCTTTATTTTTTCTGGGTTTTCAATTCTGAGATTTGACCTTTTGTTTTCATTTTCCACCTCTTTCTTCAATGGCTCTGCTTTCTCTTCTCTTCTTGCTCTCTATTGGTGGGGCTTCTTCGGCATCAGCCTTGTCTATTTGTCCTGATGAATCAGCTTTGTTTCTTTATGATATTCAATCTCAATGTCCTGTTTCGATCTATCCAAATCCTCCTCTTCAGGTGCGTTTCTCTCTTTTCTATTTGCTTGTACTTTTTTTAATTTATACTGTCTCTTTTTTGATTGGTGGTTAGTTGTTGATTTCATGATACTTTTTCATCTGGGCTAGTTTTTTTTTGTGGATTAATGGGTTGTTCATGTTTTGATTTGATTTGTTGTTTCATGGTGTTTGTTGTTGTTGTTGTTGTATTTGATCAAATTGCTTTATGTGTTTTTCTGCTTTTTGTATTTGATTGTTATTTGGCTTGCTGAGCAGTGCTTGGTGAATGTCACGTTTAGATTTTGTGAATTGGAATAGTAAATGTTAATGGGTTGACTTTGTTTTCTTTTCTTTTCTTTTGGTTTTCGTTTTTGTTTTTTTAGCAGTATTAGAATTTTCCACACTGAAAACACAATGAAGTAGAATTTGGACCTTGAATGTTTATCTTTTATTTCCATTTCGTTTCTAGGAGGTTTGAATTTAAGTCCTTCATTTATTTACTTATTCATTTTTTTAAAATTTTGGGAATACCCGTTAGTTTGAGTTTTTTTTTTTTTTTAATTTAATTGTTGGTCATGGACCAAGGGAACTATCATTTATCAATTGCATGAGGGCTGAGTCTACTTTTTTTAAAAAAAAAAATAAAAATTATAGTGTTGTGGAGCAATTGTATTTTTCATTTTGAGGGGTTAATCCTGGACAATGTCTTTCCCTTCTTTTATAGATTGTCAGTTGTTAAAATCTTATCCCAAGCTGCTTCCTGTGCAAAAATTAAAGACTCTGTGTAGTGAACTTGACGTTCCAGATAGTTCCTGGGACTAGAAATGTGTAAATCTGAAGAAGAAACAGAAGGAAAATGAACTCCCATAGGCACGTGACAAATTTCGATAGCTAGGATGTTGTGTTAATTGTTTTATTTTCTTCACTTCACAATTATTTTGGAATCTTGATGAACTGGAGGTTGCAGAGGGTTATTGTGAATGGGAAAGCTGGATTAGATAGAGGCATTTATGTAGGAACATGGGACAGACAATGTAAGAGTGCCTCCTGGAGAAACTAGAAAGACATAATCATTATGAATCCACTTGTTATGTGCCGTTCTAATGTTTTGGGGAAAAGAGGACATCTAATTTCCAATTTACAAGTGTGTAATCATATGATATCACCAATCTAGGTGCCTTTTAGTTTAGAATTCTCTTTGAACATTTTGCCTTCAGATTCTATTTCATGCAAAGCTAGTGCTTCCTGATAAGTTTTTATACTGCTTCTTGTCTCTATTTGAAACGGTAAGCTAATAGAATCAACTTACGAGGGGGAGGGCCTGCTTCCTTCTTGAAGCTAGTTCCATCATCACTGACTCGTGCCTTTGTAATCTTTTGATCTATCAGAACTTGTTCCATAGGTCTAGGAAGACCCTAACCATTTCAAAACCTGCAGGAAAAAACATATCATTTTGAACGAAATTAAATTGTTCTCATTATGGTTTACTTGGTATGGTGATTTTTTTTGGGGGGCAGACCTCAAAAATATAGGTAGTCTCAATGTTACCACCAAACAATTTGTGGTATCAATTTTACCCTCAAACTTTTAGAAATTTTTTATTAAGGATTTCCATCCATTTTAAGGCTTTCCATCAGTATTTCCTTCCAAATTGTACTTTCTATTTGTGAGAAACATCATTTTATAAGGAACTTGTACTTGATGTTTATTGAGAAATCAAATAGGATAGTGGTAAAATCAATAGAAAAAATAGTTTGGGTGCAAAATTGATAATTCCCAATAATCTGCTGGTATATTTGATGTTTGTCCTTTTTTTTTGTGTGTGGGAAAGCCTTAATATTATTTTATCCATTTCTCTCTCTCTCTCTCTCTCTCTCTCTCTCTCTATCCATGTGCGCTGAGAGGGGGTGGGGATGAGTGTGTTGCTCTTCTATGGGGTAGCATTTGTTTAGGAGGATGACCGCTCACTGCATTTTGTGTGAGCATCATCCTAACAACAATGGATAAATGAGAAATTATAACATTGAAACAAATTTTACATATTAACCAAATTTCTCTCAACTGGACAAGAGGGCATATGATATATCTGAGTTTTTCTCTCTTATGAATTACTTGTAATTGATGGTTGACAGGCTTTAGTCCATTATTCTAAATCGTGAACTTGAATGTGGTTACTGCTATGCTATGGTATCCTACATTCCAAACAGACGCATCTGTAATGTTAGTCCTATTGAAGTAGAAGGAAGAACAGAAGATGAACTGACAACTGGTCACTTGAGAAAATAGATGAACTATTCTTCTTTTTTCTTTGGATATTTCCATGTTTGTTTTGTTTTTGTACTTTACCTAAGATCATGCAGTCACTTGGAAACTGTTGACAAAAGACCTAGTGCCTCAGTTTGGCTAGATAGAGGTAGTGGGATAAAAACTCAGTGTGACAACAATTACACTTCAGCTAACCTTGCACAGTTGTTGTGTATACATGCAACCTAACCTTTCTTTTGCTAGATAGAGGTAGTGGGATAAAACTCAGTCTGGCAACAATTTCTCATTTGCTTAAGCTTGTACAGTTGTTGCGCTGACATGCAATTTTGCACATGAGATTTGCTTTCCACTGTTTTTGTTGTTTTTTGCCTGAAGAAATCTGTAATCACTCCTTTATAGCTGAGTTGAACTTTCAAACCCATTCAGTTTGGGGCACTCGAGTGAGGAATTTCTTGTACGGGATTTCCATGTACTTCTAAATATTAGGAAACAACCGTAGCTTGTATCTGAATCGTATTTGAAACACAACTTCCCTGTTGGAAGCTCACTTTTGCTATCCTTCTCTGGAAATTGCTTTGGAAGACTCCCACAAAAAGGAAAAAAGGTTTGTGAGGGAGAGAAAGAGAAAATAGAGAATGATGGGTGATATTGGAGGGATAAAATAGAGAACAAGTTAAGGCATGGCAAGAGGATGAATGACTAATGAAAAAAGGAAGAGAAAAACAGGGTCATATATTCTTATGACTTGTCAGAAGTCTAAATTTGTATCTGAGGGATAAAAGGATATTGTGATAACTTAACTTTTGGACAAAATGAATGGAAGTGAAAGTCATAAATCCTTGGGACACATCAGAAATCTAATTTTATATGAAGTAGAGAACTCTACTAAGGGAGGCATTCAAATTATTTATAGCTCTATGGTGCTTAATCCAGTTGATGAGTCATAAGGTTGTCATAGCTCCTAGCTTCTCAGTGGAGTTTATATTGGTTATGGAGCAGAACAGGCACAAGCTCACAGCATACTGTCAATTATCACTGGACATGATCCACCAGAGACTTCTTTCTGAGGGGGGACCAAATGAATGGATCATATGTTTCACCTCTTTAACAGTTTGTTTGAAACACATTCATGAATACCTCTTTAATGGTTTGTTTGAAACATATTCACGAATAAATTGAATTTGAAGTGAATATATGTGGATTAAAAGGAGATTGAGTTATGAACTTTCTTTAGTGGACAACTTAAAAGTAAGGTAAAACTTCCATATTCACAAATCATGAGAGCATACACAGATTTTATTTTTTTTAATCCACTTAAACAAGTTACAATGTAATTTGTGCACAGTAGATAGTTTCAATTCCAAATGCATAAATTGGTTTAAATAAATTCTGAACTATTTGTTTGTGCCAATTCATGGGAATTTTAAAAAATGAAAAAGTTGGTTAGTTGTTTACTTGTGGGATTGTGGTACTTGTATGCTTAGCTCTTTGGTCATTTACATGTAATATTTCTTACAAAAAAAATTTTGACCGTCCCAAGGTCTGGTTGCTCATTTTTTATTTATATGTAATTCAAAAGAGTTTATAAATGCCATTTCATAATGTCTTCCTACTCACCATCTTGTTCATGTAACTTGTAATAAAAGTCCAGTTTTCTGCCTTATGTACTGTATATTTTATGCCTTCATTTCTCAGATTTTACTAGGATAATCATTATTTTGTCTTTATTTGATTGGTCCAAATAATTCAAGCTTTGTATTAGTTTGTAGTGCTGAACTATATACTTTTGTTAATAGGTGGATGGGGATTTCCTGGACAGAGCCTTAACTTCAAAACAGAGGAATGCTTATACTTCTGTACTCTTTTATGCTTCATGGTGTCCTTTCTCATGCAGTATGCTTCCAAAATTTGAAATTCTTAGTTCCATGTTCCCTCAAATCGAACATTTGGCTGTTGAACAATCTTCAGCTCTACCAAGGTGAAACACCACTATCCTGGCCTGCTTATAATATTTCCTCATCCTTGCTGCTTATAATATTTCCTCATCATTGTGGATGATGTGGCTATAGAGGCATAAGACTCGTTCCTCAAAGCGTAGTTTCAATTCGATTCTTTTTAATTGTCATCTTTTGATACTCATTGAATGTTTTATTGATTTTTTGTTGGAGGTTTCTGTCAAACACCAACAATCTTTGGCTAAGTTATCCTGTATTTTGTCTAGTGATAACAATGCCATATCTTTTTTGCAGTATATTTTCAAGATACGGAATCCACAGCCTGCCTTCAATATTAATAGTCAACCAGAGATCAAAAGTGCAGTATAGAGGGCCAAAGAACCTTCAATCTCTTGCTCAGTTTTATAAGAAAACAACAGGTAGATTTGTTTTTCCGTGCCAAAAGTTGTGTACATTCTTACTGAGCTCACTTCCCATCTCTGCTTCCACCATTTTATAAGCATTGATCTCTTGGACCTGACTATGTTGTAAGATTGACACACACAAAGTGCTTTATTAAATTGTAGTCAATATCAACCTTGCAGCACATTAAAAGTTGTCCAAGGGTTTATTAGTGCCCTATGATTACACATGATTTCCAGCAACATACAATAGTCGAGTCATCAATAAAATTTATGCATCCTGTTTGTAACCTGACTGTCTGTGATTCAGGACTTGAACCAGTTCAACTTTTTACCAAAGATGACTCTTCTAGTACAGAGGGTCATGAAAAATCCATCTTGCAGCCATGGAATGGACCATCCTTGGAAGAGATAATAAAAAGGGAACCCTACTTAGCACTTGCTACATTGTTTCTCTGTTTGAGGGTGCTGCTATATGCATCTCCAAAAGCCTTGTCGCATCTCAAGGCTTTCTATGTCTCTTATATACCACATTTCAACTTGGAAATATTTGGAGAGACTAGCCAATTTTTTGGGCGTATCCTTCATATGATTGATGTGAGGAGGATTTGGACTAAGCTGAGATTATGCAAGACCAGGAATTTCCATGAACGTGCAAAAAATTGCCGGGTTTGGGCTTCCTCGCTGGCTTCTGTTTCTTTGGGTGAATCTTCTTCATCAACTAGGTCACAGTCCTGAGGCATATCCTGGTATCTCTTGGCACTTAAAATCAAAGGTAGAAAAGAGCTTACTACTGTTAACATAATGTATTACAAGCAGAATTATTGTTCTGGGACAGGCGGTCTCTCTCACCCTGTAAAATTTTACTATTAGTGATACTTGTGATGATGATAGCTGAAACCATTGTTGGCTGTTCTAGTTTTGGGAGGGAGCAAAAAATCATGTAAATTTGAGAACAGCTTTCCCATTTTGTATATTATTTATCATTTGGAGGAACATCTTCACACTTAAGTGGATGTAAGCATATCCTCTCTCGGCCCGCGCAAACACTAATGGCCGAAACAGACAGCAGGTTCAAAGTTTACGTTCAGACACTTGAAGAACAGGAGACTATAAATAGGTTTAAGATTTGATCAGGAGATCGATCCCAATCCGAAGGATGGAAAATATTTTCAAGTACATTGTCCATTAAAGTCTCTCTTTTTACCTCAGCTGTAATGTTTTGACATAAAAAGAAACATTTTAATAGGAAAAAGCAACGATACTATTGGAGTAGTTATTAAGTATAAATGATTGGAGTAGTTATTAAGTATAAATGAATGAGGGACATTGAGCTAATTGTACATAAACGTGATAAGTATAAATAGAAAAGAAAAACAAAACAAAAAAGAAAAAGAAGAGAGAAAACCGAAAGAGAGGGACAGAAAGAAGAAGAGATGAGAAAGAAAAATCAAGGAGATGAGATTTAGAAGAAATAAACTCCTAATTTAAGATTTACACTTTGATTTGTAAATAATTGTTGTAATTAGTTTGATTTTGAAATTGTTGAGGTTTTAGGGTTTTGAAATTTATGTTTTTGACTTTAGTTGATGGATTTATAGGTTAAATGTTAGAAGTTAATTGTTATTAGTATTTGAGGTTGTTAATAGGATTTTTGGAGATTTGTCATTTTGAGGAGACTAGTGGATTGAGATCTGGAATCTCGATTAACTGGTTGATCGGTTTGTCTAACTCGGTTGATCAGTTAGATTGTTTCAATTTAATCAATTGATAAGTCATTTTTGATCGACCAATTGACATGAAGGATTTCATTAGACCGGTTGGTAGATTTCGGTCGACCAGTTAACCAAATAGAAAGGGTTGATCAGTTCTTTTAGGATCGGTCAATTTAAGATATATTTGGGATTAATTGAGTAGACCCGTTTCGTTTTTATAAATACATCTTGGTCTTAAATCTTAGAGTTGTAATCTCTTAAGTTTTATGCTTTGAGTTATTTTTGAATATGTCTTTTTTTGTATTCAGATACTCCACTTTACTTGCTGGGCCATAACTAAGATTCCGTTGATATCTGCGTTTGTATTTCTTCTGCTTTTGAGTTAATTAAGTGGATAATATTTCATATTCAAGAGGAATAATATAAATATTTGAATTGTTAATATGAAATGAATCATGCTTCTTGATAAAATATATATTGCTTATTATCTCATGTTTATGATAAAACATAATCATTTATTGAAACTAATTTCTTGAGATGAGTCATTATGTAATTTTGAATTGATAGTTTATCATTTGATTGATTACATGAATTGAGTCTTTAAAAAATATTTTTGTTTTGTTTGATTATAACTCTATGGTATGCCAATTAGAATACTTATGTTAAAGTGTTAGTTGTTGTGCACTTTGTAATTCTAGACCCTAGTTGGTCGGAAGAGTTATCAACTTGTGACTACAAATCATCCTATATTCTGAAGCGTCATATTTATTGTATTTTGATTTTTTAACGAGCTTTAACTTATAATATTTCTTATTATGATCTCATTATAAAAATTTCTTATAAAAACATAAATCCAAACTTTTATATAAATATATTTGCACAGGTAAGAAACTGGGAAGAAACCTTATCTGGGATTCCAGTCGTGATATCAGCAATGTAGTCTCTATGCAGGGTTTATTTATTTATTTTTTTGGGTTGCGGGGACGTGAAAAAAACTACGACTGTTAAAGATGCACTGTACTCTGTTATCGCTTTATTGAAGTCCCCACTCCTCGTGCACCTGCCCCCCATGATTTCAGTGGTGGGGGCGTCCTCATGCCACCTTCCGGTCAATAGCCTTTCCCTTTGACGAAACCCTGATGCTCGGCATGGGCCCTCTTTCCCTTTGATTGTGCTCGCCGTTACCGGCGAAGTATGGCAAGGACAGTGACACGACTCCCTCTTGTTCTTAGCCAAATCAACACAGGCACCCCTCAACTTTTAGATCTTTTTTTCAGGAATTGGTCAGGCTATTATTGAAATTGAAAGAAAGAAAGAAAGGTGGCCAAAGTTTAATATTCATAATTAGAATGAGATTGCGAGTTAATATGTACACAAAATATATGAATATACAAGAGCATCCAATGTTCAAAATTTTAAGCAATTTTCTCCCCCATTTTTTTTCTTCAATTTTCTCCACAACGTCATGAAAGGTATAAGGATCTAGAGATGGGATTAAAAAGAGAGGAAGGAATAAGACTTGGGTAGCCTAGTTTGGCTAGGTGATAAGCATTCCTTGTAAATAATAATAATAATAATAATAATAAAAAAAAAATAAACAATTGAATCCTATACCATTAGCAAGATTGCTTGAATGACCTTTCTAAAAAATATTTTTTTAAAATTTTTAATTATTTTGATGTGCTGATATTAAAAATAAATTTTAAAAAATAAAAAATATATATTATTTTAATATATTTTTAAACAAAAAACACATTAAAAAAACAAATAAATATTTATCAAAATCAACCACCTTTGTGATCCGGCAGAATATCATGTGAAGAAGGCAAATATGTCCACTCCACGACTATCAAATTTACAAATTATTAATTTTTACAACTTAATAAAAAGACACAAAAAGCCAATAAAGATTAAAGAGAGCTCCAGCCTATGGACAGTTGTCTGGAGGCTTTCACTTTCATCTTTGCTGCTCTTCGATCAAGACCTACCCTATCACTTTCATTCGAAGCAAACTTCTCCAAGCAACCGACATCCTTCTCTTTCCTTCCTTCCCTACCTCTCCATGGCCATGAGAGTGAGACTATCGAAGGAATCTCTAGCAAAGACTTTCTTCTCCATCTCCCTCTCTAGGAATGTTCTTCAGAGGAACTTACGAACATATTTTTAACACGTACTGTTGGCACATTTTTTCTCCAAACTTGGTAGATTAAATTATTTAACAATTCAATATAGAATTGAAAAGAAATATCAAGGAAGCCTATCAAACAAGGCAATTCGATTCTCCAAAGTGGGTCCGATGGACCACCACCTTGCCTTCTCGTCGCCCGTGGGAAGGATTAGCCTTCGAAACATCACATAGCTATCCAAAAGAGCAAGCTCACACTCCAACTCAGAGCAAGAGGACACCATGGAACGGTGGCCTTGGCTTTTCTAGCACACCATGAAGATTCCACACTTCTTGCCTACCTTCCTAGATAGCTTGATCAAGTAACTCAACCCCCCCTCCCCCCTAAAAACAAATTAGCCATCATAGTAAATAAATTTAAAGACGCTTGCCCATATACTTATATATTAGAGATAGCCCTTCTCCTTTTTTTTATCCATTTCTACTTCCAAGAGAAACTTCTCTCCCTCTATGTGATATGGATCTTGAAGAGTGGGAGCTACTACCCCATGATGGGTTCATTGATTACCATGAAGATGGTGAAAAGAAGACTTTTGGGGCAAGCAAACGTAGTAGTCCTCGTCGTCCCAAGAGCATGGTCAACATGAACTACTTCATGTGCCCATCTTCACCACCGAAAGATTCTAGGCTAGTTCCTAATCAACTTGTCCCGGTTCCAATTCAGTTGGAGCCAACAACAACAGCTGGCAAGGATGTCCCAGAAGGTCATGTGATCTCAAAAAAAGAAGTGATCTCCGTGGTACCTATTGACCTAGGTGCTGCGGTTCCTTCTGTGATCATGCCAGAAGTCAAAGAAGCTGATCAAGACTCAGTTTCTCAAGTTTTCTTCAAGAAAATGAAGGAAAACGAATTTGTCGACATGAAATTGGACTCTCCAAAGTCCTCTAGCAGTAAGGGTGGCTTTGTGCCTCCTCAAATTGATGCTGGCCCTACTTTTAACTTTGAAGACCAAAGTGATCATCAGGGCTTTAAAGGTGATCGGGAATTGGATGCCACCAAGATTAGTTCTCCAAGGATCAAGAGCACTGGAAAAGAAAGTGGTACAAAAGGGGAGGTGAGATGGGAGGAGAATGGTGGTGGCTTGAATTTATGGAAGTTGAGCTTAACTGGGATTGGTGCTATTTGCTCTTTTGGTGTTGCTGCTGCTACCATATGTATTTTCATCTTTGGAAGTCACCAGAGAAACAAGCAGCAACAACAGAACCAAAAGCCGAGCTTCCAGATTTACACTGATGACAAGGTTTGGATTTTCTTTCTTTTTTAATTAGACACTGTATTTTATTTCTCAATCAAGCATATATCTTTGAGCATATGCCAATTGAGCATGGATCATACGGTTGATTTCTTAATCTTGTTTTCCATGAAGTACTAAATATTTTAGATCACAGAACTTGAAAATAAGTAATCAAATGTAGCATGATCAATCATTTGTATTTCAAACACATTTTGATTTACGCTCATCCTTGCTAGTTGATATGACATTTTTTCTCCCTCTCTCTCTTTGTGCTGGCATAGTTTTTTAAAAAGGGATTTGAATTTAAAGTACTACAATCAAGGGGAAAATGTGATTAGTCATCAGGGTATGCTTATGGCCATGATATGACAAGATCACTTTCTGATATCAATGGAATAATCACAGAGCAAAAACAGAGTATACACATTTATGAGGAGTGACATGTATGAAAACACCCCTAATTACCCCATTTTATTTCTCATGTCTTTTTTATACTAAGATTTTTCTTCATTTTGGGGATTCTTAATCTATAGTATGCACTCACAACTGTGGTCACAGAGGATTGAGCAAGTGGTTCACCATGCAACAAAAATGAATGGAGCAATTTCAGTCGCAAGAGGAGTACCTATTGCTAGAGCTCACATTACCTATGGTGGTTACCATGGTGGTATCTGAGGCAGAAATCCCAGTTGCTCCCCTGCGTCAATTGTGGTTACTAAGCAAGTTTACAGAATGATTTATATACATAGGCCCATAGGGTGGTCTCCATATTTTATACATTAAAAATATGTGATCTTTGTGTAGATAATAGATTCCAGTGAATCCTGTATATATCTGAGATCCCTGTGGATGAGCCACTAGTTAAATGCTGGTTTCTTGTACGTGTGATTACAGCACTAGCTGAAAGTTTGTATTGGGATTGACCCAAATAGTTAGTTTTCTGCTGCTACTCTAGCAATACTCTCTCTTTTTTATTTGTTAACTGTGAGTGTCTAGTGAGTTTACAGGTATCTTAATTAATTTCTTGAAACCCTGGAGGTAATGAATATATAAATTTCTAGTAGCTTTAAGTTTATAGCACTTGAACTTGAACTGATAATCTCTTAATACCAAAACCCGAAACCTATACTCGAGATTTACTCAAGCAATATACTTAATTAATGATGGGAATGCCTTGAACAAGTAACCAGAGCAATTCCATGTATGTGCAGATAAGGATGAGCGTGGATGCAGTCAACTGGTAGAATCGTTTTTTATTTGCTAGTTGGCCTCCGTTGTCACTTGTCAGAAAGCTCTTATCCTCAATGGCTAATTGTCCTTGTTTGTTCTGAATTTGAATATTTTCTTCCTCTTTTGGAGACTGCTGTAGGTGGTTTTAATCTTGAATATATTACACCAGCAGGCCAAATGGTCGTCACGGATTAAGCTTGCGAGATGCACGTCATTGCCATCCAATGAGATTTCTCTTGCAAGCTCTTTAAGATATTTGTGAAAAAGAAATGAAAATGACTGATTGAACAACACAGCAATCCAAGCAAACGAGATTTATGGAGTCGTGACCCACTTGAGAAAGTGAATGCTTTAGCAGACAAGATTGGTGCCAGATGCTCAGTCTTGAAGGGATGATAGGATTGTGATGCAATCCACATTCTTCGAGTACTCTCACAGTTTTTGCAAGAATCTTTAAATAGCAAAAACTTGAACCCACAATGAGATTTTAGATCTAAGATTTAAAATGTCCCAAAAATGAATTAATAGAAAACACTTTAACTAGAAACTAAAGCAAAAACAAAGGGAAAATGACAATTAAAGGAAAGGAAATGGAGGGGATGTCGGGGTTGATATAATTTTGATTATTTATATAATTAATTGTTTAGTGGTTTTTGTTTTCAATTAGATATTAATGTTTAAATTTTTTTATTGATTGATAGTGAATTTAGAAAATTTATATCCTAAAACTAAAATAAGAAATTAATAAGTTTTTTTAACATATATAATATATTTTATTTTCTCCATGCATATCGGATTTAAATTCTTAATTACTCTTGATTTTTGAATGAAATACTATTGCATTCCTTTATTTTGTAAATTTATCATGAAAAAAAGGTTTAATTTAAATGTAATAATTCAATATGCATTTTATTCAATATGTATATTAAAGTAATAATCAACTCAATGACTTGTGTCAGATTTTTTTGCTTATTTAGAAACTCTAGCATTGCTTGAACGTTTTTCTTATTATGTTTAAAAAAGTTTGACCCGGCTCACGGTGTTGCGCCGATCATCTATATTAGTTTATTCAAGTTATGTTCTTGGATTCTTTTTTAATTTATAATTTTTTTTGTTTTTAGCCTTCAATATTTAGTTCATTATAGTTAGATTTTCTAATTTGTTTCAATATATGTTTCATGGTTTTATCACAATATCATATTCTAGATTCCGAGTTTTACAAGTTAATCATGGTTGATTCAATAATCAACTGCCTCAATATTTTTAAAAAAATATATCATCATTTAAATATTTCATAGGTATGCATTAGTTTTTTTTTTTACTTCTTAACATTTTATATCTTTCTTAAGGTTGAAAAAAAAATTGATATGACATGTAGAAAAATGATTTAAGGAGTGTAGTTGCGGTTGCTTTTAAAAGTGTTTTTCATTCGGAAATGTATTAAAATGATATTTTTTTTTATTTTTTAAATATTATTTTTGATATCAGTTCATCAAAACGATCTGAAAATAATAAAAAAATATTAATTTAAAGTAAAGAAAAAATAAAAAAAATATAATTTTTTTCAAAAACACTTTAAAACACAAAAACAAACAGGGTAGATTCAAATGAATTTGTAACGTTGTTGCCGGTGAGGTTTCTAATTTGATCAAAAAAAAATTTCTTCGTGCTTCTCCATTTTTTTTTTTTTTTTTTTTTTTGCTATAACACTTTCTTTTACATCTACGGTTATAATTTGGTACGAGTTTTATTTCTTAATATTGTGTAAAACAATATTTTCAATATTCTTTTATATAGTGCTATAGAAAAGAGTGGTTCGTTGAAATTAATGTAAAAACTTTAATGTGATAATGCTTCTTTGTTGGCCTCTACTGTTTTGTGCATTAACTTTTCATTGACTTTTAACTAATTTTATGGAATTGAAAAAGTTTTCATTAATTAATGATGAAACGTATACTATTTATTTCATGTTTGTAGCTTTCTTTATGTTCTTTTGTACTTTTTTTCCCCTTCTCAATCCTTGTCTATCAAGTTTTGTACGGAGATAACAAATTGACATAAATATACTTGATTTTTTTTTCCTTCTCCTTATATATTTTTTAATTCTCAAAACATTAAACATCACACAAAAATCGTTGAAGCTTCACATTTTATTTGTTTTTACATTTTAAAAGTCTTTTTAAAAAATTTAAATTTTTATTTACTTCAAATTAATATTTTTTGATGTTTTTAAATCATTTTAATTTGCTAATATCAAAAATAATTTTTAAAAATAAAAAAAAATATTATTTTAATACATTTTCAAGTAAAAAACACTTTGAAAAGCAATTGCAACCACAAACAAACCCAATTCACGATAAGAAAATCTTTGTAAATCTTATTTTAGTCGATTTGTTTTTTTTTAATTTCCCTCATCTTTCATACTTATTTCATATCTTAGACATTAAAGCATAGTTATTAAACCCGACCCGGGGGTTGACCCGGCCAAGCAGCCGGGTCCCAGGTTTCATGGGTCAACCTGGATTAACCCAGAAAAATTTAAAAAAAAATTAAAGTTTTAATATTTCATATGAAAAAATCCATGTAAATATAGATTATACATATTATGAAGTTTAAAAGAATATTTTAAAAAAACATTTATCCCACATTAAAAAGATATTATGTTAAGCTTTTAAGTTAAAGTATTTAAATTAAAATTTTTTTTTATCCCACATTGAAAAAACAGAACTTTTTTCATGGGAACATTATACATATGAGAAGGTTTCAAATCCCACATTGAAAAGATAATATATTATCCTTTTAAGTTGAAGTATTTAAACCAAAAAGTTTTTTATCCCACATTGAAAAAACATGATTTTTTTTTCTTGGGAACATAGAGTATATATACTAATGGGTTTCAAATCCCACATTGATAAAAAAAACATGATTTTTTTCACCCGGGCTGTTGCCACAGCCGGTCTTTTATTAAACTCGGACCGGTCCAGCCACCGGGTTGACCCACCAAGCCGGGCCAGGTTTAATAACAATTCATTAAAGGTGGAATTGCAAAGTTTTCATTCATTAATGATGAAATGTATACTATTTATTTCATGTTTGTAGCTTTCTTTATGTTTTTATGTCCTTTTTTTTTCCCTTCTCAATCCTTTTCTATCAAGTTTTGTACGGAGATAACAAATTGACATAAATATTCTTGATTTTTTTTTTCCTTCTCCTAGTTGTATATATATTTTTAAATTCTCAAAACATTAAAAATAGCATAAAAATCCTGACGTGAGTTGTTCGGATCAGCTTCCAAGCACCTCGACTAATCCTCACGGCTCTTAAAGTTAATGATCAGGTAAACCTCTAGTGACCATCAATATTTGCAACAATATAGCTCGAACCTGAAATCACAGGAAGAACAAACTTTTTGATCCCAACCTCTTACCACTGAGTCACTTATTATATCGTTACTTGATTTTTTTTTACATCTCCTTTTTATATATACATTTTTTAATTCTCAAAACATTATAAAGATCACACAAAAATCCTCAAAGTTTCATTATGTTTTAATCTTTTACGAGATAAGAAAATCTTCACAAATCTTATTTTACTCAATTTTTTTTTTAATTTCCCTCCATCTTTCATACTTATTTCATATCCTAGACATTAAAGGTTGTTTAAAAATTCTAGAGGCCTTATTAATGTTTTAACATTTTTTTATATACACAAATTCTACAAGGGACCCGTCTCATTTTGTGTTTTTATTTGCGTATAAAACAATATGATAAGTTAATAATCTTACTATTATATATGGAATACAAATAGATAAGTCATAAGTAGCATGTATTTTGCATAATCTCGAGTAAGCATTTCGGTACCATATGGTTGAAACTTTGCTAACAACAAAAACGACACCGTTTATTTTGATATAAAAGATGCACACTGGATGAACATAAAATTGCTCAAGCTTGAAAGGGTATTTTATTAGAAAGAAACTAAAAAGTATGGTGTTTTCTTTGTAGAAATTTATGGTGATATTTTTTTTTTATCATCAAACTTTATTTTTCTTTAATTACATCCTTTTATGTCCCAATTCATGATCAATTTTATCAAGAATTGGTAAGGAAGAATAAAATTGAAACAAAGGAAACCAAAGTGTACAG
>Ga0307515_10001338_pt1 | contig 55803 bp, 68 predicted proteins | sample 17_EM_MG_FD_194513 | JGI IMG/M metagenome (GOLD analysis project Ga0307515, IMG submission 194513) | Populus trichocarpa ectomycorrhiza microbial communities from riparian zone in the Pacific Northwest, United States - 17_EM | ecosystem: Host-associated > Plants > Roots > Unclassified | place...
GAGCGACGGGGAGTACATATTCGGGAGACCCCGGGGTAGATAGACATCATCTCATTTTCATCTCATCCGGATCCACGCAATTGCGTGGATTCTCACGGCCGGGTAGTATCATATCTTCTCACTTTCTCCCTAGGCTCCTCGAGCTGGAGCGGTTCTTTCTCAAGAAATTCCGTCGTGGCCAGATTGACCGTATGTATATATATAAAGATACGTAAATAATGCATGCCATATTATGAGGTAGTGAATGTTGTGACTGTAACAAAGACGAATATGATAGATGAAATGCCTTGTGCTTATGGAACCCTAAGAACCACTGCTTTGAGAATATGGCACCAAGTCTCCCGCAGAGCTGCGTAGCGGTCTCAGCTGCTCCAAAATTTGACTATCCTAATAGTCAAATCTCGTAGCTTCCTGAATGCACCTCCATAACTGCAGGTGCTTTCAGGAGCATCTGAGAATGCTCTTGCAGAGTCTGAGGAAGAAATGGCGAAACTGCGATCGGACGGCGATGTGCAACGCGACGAGTGGTAATTACGCCGGGAGTGGAGTAATCCGCCACCGGGGTGTCTCTGACGGCTCTGACGGAGCGCGTCCACTCTGACGGAGCCATTCCGCCCGGACGGAAATGTTTTTTGCTGATGCTTTATATGTATTTCATAGCCCCGATGCTTCTTCTGATCTCCCTGATGATGTGTAGATACAGAAGATGATGAGGAACAAACCTCGGGTCACAGGTGTTCACCGAGGAAGATGCGTTGCGACGCCTCAACCGATTTCCTTGTCGAGCCGTTTAGCTTTACCATTGCCTATGTAGATCCCAACATTGCTGGGAAGAGGGTGGGTGAAAACAATACTCAGCTATTCTCATGGCACTGGCCGGGGGATGATAAATCGATACTTCCGATAGTTACATCAATCGTCGATACAACCATTTTGTCAATTGTGAATGCCGCAATTGCCGGTCTGCCAGATTCCAGCCAGAACATCTGAGAGCTTTGGGGCTGCCGGGAGGAGCCTAATGGAGATGGTGGTCGGTATGCCCGTAATGTTACCCCAATCTTCGATAACAATACTGCTGCCAGATGGATAAAGGCGGCGATGAAATTGAGCAACCCAACGCCTTTTGGCGTCATTTATTGTGTCAAAACAAGCCAACGGCACAGCTGATGCCATGACGCCAATGTGTGGCGGCTGCAGTGAGTTTCCGTGGGATGACATCCTCCCACCACCAGCCGAGGATATGATCGACGATATCGGGGAGGAATCGGATCATGATGGTGAGATGCGGCGCCCAAATGCAGGAAGCTTCCCAATGACAAAAATAGGTTTCCAAAAGTTTGAACGGAAGCTTCAAAAGAGGATTATAGGACAGCAGTGATACCTTGAAGTCATTTGAAACTGTGCTCTTGGTCTGTTTACCAATTACAAGCAAACCCTTGTTGCTGATGACGATGTGGCTCGGCTACACGAGCATGATCACATTGTGAATCCCCCCACTTAGTGTTAGCAACAGTTCCGGGTAACCCGACTTTGGTCCGGGTTGGAACTGAGCCTGAGGCCCCAGTCCCGGCCAGGAACCGCCAAGCAACCCGACCCACTGACTGTTAGAAGGACAAGCCCGGACCCGTATGTGTCAACCCATGGGTTTTGCCGGGTTTGGCCAGACCCGTCCGTTCCAATCTCCGGTTGTGCGTTTCAGGTTTTACATTTATTGTTACGGCCTGCGGAAGTGGGGGAGGATTGGAGATATGATAGGTTACATTCGTTTAGGTACAAAGAAAGAAGTGCAGGAACCAAGGGAAACGAGGTTACTCATTTAGCAGAAGGGGGGGCAAAGGTTCTAGATGAATACGAGGAACCGGTAATGGTCGGGGAGTTATCTCGGGAGATAAGGATGAGATGAGGACGTAGGAAGAAGTGTTGCGACGTCGGATGTTGTGGCGTGGTTGTACTGATAAGACGTGAGGAGATGGTGTGTAAGATCAGGGATGATGATTCGAATGGTACTTCGGAGCATGGAGAATGGTTCGAGGGTGGCAGATGAAGTTGTTTATAAAGAGAGGTTGTTGGCATTGGCGAGTTTCCTTTCTTCTCTCTTTACTCGTTCTCTTGTATAGCAAGCAATAGTACGACTTTGAAAACATATCCCGATCTTTGTTCCTCGATACGCACTTCGAGTTCAGTCCTGCAACATTCCTATCACCTGTGCCCGATCCCGCCCGTTACATTTATGGTCACATTCAGATATGCTACTGATAATCATAAAACATTGATATTGGTACATCACGGTTTATTTTCGATGGATTGGCTGCCATAGTGATCAAAATGAGCAGATACACGGGCCCTACCACATCCTGAAAATGAGCGTCAACAGAGTGTCAACGATTGTTTGTCATGTATCTTAGGTAATCTGGGGGACCACAGATTACACATAGCCATAAACACAGTATTGGCCGCCTTTATAACAAAAAGAGAAAGCGAAACGCTCCATACCCTGTCTTGAAAATGACCGTCAATGGAGTGTCAACGATTATTGGTCTTGCATCTTCGGTAATATGAGTGGCGCTTGATCATTAGCATCCATCAAGAAGACGATGGCAGCCTTTATAGGCAGATAGGTATGGGATATTCCCACCACATCCTCCGGGACAGTAACACCTTATGTCATTTACACAGCTCCCACTAAGTATTCTTCAGCCTTTTAGGGTACAAAAGCAGTCAAAAAGACGTATATAGACCACAACGGCCACATCGTGCTGTGATTAACCATGATGGAAGGCCCACAATCATTGACACTCCATTGACACACATTTTCAAGATGGGGCACATAGCATTTCTCTTTCTCTGTTGCCTATAAAAGCAACCGATGATACGTTTATGACTGTCTGCAACCTGTTGCACCCCATATTACCCATGATACACGACCAATAATCATTGACGCTCCGTTGACGCTTATGATCAAGATGGGGCAGGGAGGGTATCCTAATCTATTTTGCCTATAAAGGCGGCCAATAATTCCTTTATGACTGCCTACAACCTATCAGCGGTGCAATTACCCAGGACACATGACCAATAATCGTTGACGCTCCATTGATGCTCATTTTCAAGATGAGGTAGGAAGTGTGTCGATGTGATCTTTGCCAACAAAGGAGGTCAATACTTCAATTATGCATGACTACGACGAAATCAATTGGGAATTACCAGACTTACATGAACTAAAATTGTTGATGCTCCGTTGACGCTCATTTTGCCACTCATGTATCCACATTATACAATCATTCGATCTGGCGTAGTCCTTCATTCATATTGTTCTGGCAGCCTTTCTAGCATTTTCATTTACTTTCTTCTTGATCACTACATTGTTCTTTAATAATACATATAAATATATAATAATTATCTCCAAAACCCCGTGCCTTTCAATCAAGGCTCGTCATCACTTACAGGTTCGCTCAATAGGCTGCTCTGGTCTTTACAATGGATGTCAGCTGCATTACCACACAGCAGATAGTGTACTAACCAGTGGATGTTCCTTCATCAGTCAGCATATCTGGATCAAAATCTGTATTGTGCTGGCTATCCTGGGCAGAAGCATCGAGTGTAAAAAATTCAGCACAGGAAGGAGATGTAGGTGAATACGCATATCCGGCCGGCAAATGGACGATTTGGGCCCATTGCGCTCCGGAACTGTTACCAGTTTGGGTGGGTGGCATTTCGGGCAGAGGTGGCGTCTCCTCAGGAGTTGGCTGTCTGCGTCTGTCGGGGGGAGGTGCGCCTCTTCCTTTAGGTCTCTATCGTGTCTGTGGATTCTTTGGCATGGCATTTCGGCAAGGAAGGCATCCGGCCATCTGGTTTCGACGAAGCGTAGCTGGGTTTTTTTCTATCGCAGCCTTCTCCTGTCTAGGCCCAGGAAACTCAACACCCCGCTTCTTCTCCTCTCGGACCTCGGCGCGAGGTTTTTTGAACAGGAATTGCGTTTCCTCTATTGCGGTGCGCGAAAAGCCTCCTTTGGCCATTTTCGCCACATTCAAGGCCAGGCGCATGTCGGACTGTTCCAACTGTACCCGACCTCCTTGCCTTGCCATAGTAGCAGACATGTTGAAAACATATAAGAAAATTGTTGCTGCTTGTAACGATGAGATTCGGCGATTACCTCAACCATATACGCTTCCCTCCTCTAAGGCGAATAAAGCCTGTTTCATCCAGTCATGCGGATTCTTATCAGGAAATACCTCCGCGGAAATTCGAGAGCTGACAACATCATGATGTTCGATTTCGCTGACTGTGCGGATGAATGCCTTCGTCGACCATGGAGGTTTCCTGTTACAGGCAGCGAGAATTTGGTTGCGTAACTCTCTACGTACACCTGCTGTACGTTATACGATTAATTGACGGCTGTTTACCAGGATATGCATATACTTACATCCAACTGCGTCCTGCTGCTTATTCTTGCTGCTTGCAGTTTTACGGACGATTTTCAAATGGGCATCCTGGGTCTTATTTCTGGTGGCCGCATCGGCAGCATCACGGTGGACTAGCTGGTGTCTCCATTGTTGCTGTGTGCCAATCAGTGACGTATTCGATGTATCACCCGCCAATCGGCTTGATTTCGATCTGCTCGCTGCTGGCTGGGGTGGTTGTGTTTCCATGATATGCTGGTGTGGAATAGGAGAGGAGGATGATAACGAAAAGAAGTGGGAAGTCCTGAGGACTATATAGTTAGCTTCATGTCAGAATAGAATAAGTAGCAGCCAAGATGTTCCATATACTCAAGATGAATCCTGCTGCGTATGGCCGCAAGTTGCAGGGGTTTCCCACCGGCCCGCAATGTGCAATAGGTAGGTCCGATGTTTCGTGTATATCAACAGGGATCAATTGCGGTGTACCACAGCCGAAATCACATGATTGTCAGAAATAAATAAGTCAATGTACGAGGGAAAGGATGTCTGCTGATGAATGTCTCAAAGAATCCCCAGGATATTACATGAAACTGACGCCAGCAATCAAGTCATGGTGTATGGTTAGCCTAACTCTTCCTGTGTTATTGACAGTCAAAAGCGCGTTTTTGCTTTGTTCAAGATGAGTAAACATACCAACCTTGACATAAAAGACGAAGCTTGCCTCCATATTGTCCATATCTTGCAGCATCCAACATCTCGCCCAACAACAAAGTCAAGGCAAACTACAATGGTCAATGCTCCGAAAAGGAACTATTCACCACTTCCGGCGGGCAAATATGGTAAATCGACAAAGCGCTTCACACAACGATGTCATCAAGTGAATGAAGGCAAGAGCGGCTTGGGAGCAGAGAGAGTCCGAGCCCTTGGGGCATTGCGCAGCTTGTGATCCAAAAAGAAGCTTGCAGCCAAAAAATGACAAGAAACGCACTTCTACAGTAATGAAGACAAAGAACAATGGATTGAGGATTATGTTGAGAGGGAGACCGCTGGGGCAAGAAAGTGAGTTGAAGATGCAGAGGCAGCGGTTCAGCAGGAGCAGGAAGATAGGAGGAAAGCTGAAAACGTGGGATTGACGAAGGGAGAGCCTGAAAAGACATTTCAGGAGATGATGGTTGCTATCGGAGACAGTCTGAGTGATCTTGCAAGTTCTGATGATGGGGAGGATGAGGAAGATGAGGATGATGAAGAGACAGAGCAGGGCCAGCTGAGCGAAGATGACGAACCCGGCTGGGTGATGGGCACAATCACATAAACGGTGCAGCAGCGCCTGGAGTGGTTTCGTCAGAAGCAGGTGAAGCTCAACGAATTCACACACCCGGGATGGGAGGACGCAACCGATTACTTCCGTGAAAGAGATAACAAGTACGACACATCCGCATTGAGGGTTCCGGCAGTCGTTCAACAGCACATGGATGATGATGCAGTGACACCTATACCGACAACGATTAGAGAGCTTCTGGAGTGTCTTGACATTGTCCCCGGAATATCGCGAAGGTCGCAAGGGACTTCTCTACCAGGAAGTACTCATATTGGGCTATGTTCGGTGAAACCGCAGTCGGACACGAGCATATCCGGTCCTGAACCCGCCGCAGAGCGCGATACATCTCCTTTGGTGAAAGCGAAGCCAGTTGAACCAGTAAGCTTTTACCCCTGCATACAGTCTCCAGCTAATCACCATATAGATTTCGGATTCGGACGAAGACATGGTGATGGCTCTTGTGTCAGTGGAGGAATAGATAGGCAAATTGTAATTTTTGACGTCATATCTTGGAGAAAAGCAAATTGTTTACCAATTTTGCAACGTGTCAGCTTTTTCTTGATTTCAGTGACCAAATTGTGAGAGATGATAATTTGTCTGTGCATGTGCAAGGGTCAAACGCACCATGTGAAAGTTCTAGAATCCATATCATGAGGAAAAACGGCCAAAACATTCGATTACTATTTGCAAGTGATGGGTAAGCGACAAAGCAAAAGCTATAATGGTGACGAAATATAGTAATAAAATTTACGTGACTGATGTCATACGTGTCATAGAAAGAGTTGTCAGTGTTCATAACGAATCTGCCTGAATGATGACCATCATGCAGTATTTATCCATGTATCCAACTGCATAACTCTCCACACAGATCTCGTGCACATGGTTGAAATATTTGAAATTGCTTATGATGCGTCATTGGAAATCAAGGAGAAGGAGCTGGATAAGGAAAAGTGAGGAAGTCAAGCTATATTTACCAAGAATTAGTGAAATGATCTACATGCCATAAGTTGCTGGCCAAAAGCGCGGGAATGTGATAGGGCCACGTCATCTCTCACTTAGATAGCATGGATAGCAGTTGATCAGATATTGAGAGGTAACAAAACTCCTGGATGCAAACGATAACACATACGAATGCAATATTAGATGTCAATAATGTGTATATGATTCGTTGCATGCAATTATTGTGTGTACAAAGGCTGTTTCGGTGTGATTACTGTGAGCATCAACAGAGAGTCAACGATTTGTAGTCTTACACATTCAGCAATCAATGGGCGGCATTGTTACATACTGCCACAGTGAATGTATTGATGGGCGTTATAGCGAAAGAGACAAATGATGCGCTTGTTGCCACATCCTAAAAATGAGCGTCAACAGAGTGTCAACGATTTCTGGCATTGCATCTTGAAAAATCCCAAGGGCTGCGCGGCGACATTGACACATGATCGAACTATTGGCCGCCTATCTAGGCAAAAATTCCTTTTGCGACATCATACCTATGCCCTAACAATGAATGTCAACGGAGCGTCAACGATTTTAGGCCTTCCATCTTCGTTAATCAAGGGGCCGTGCTGCGACATTGACCCAGAATCGAGCTATCGGCCATCTTTCTATGCAAAAATGCTTTTGGCGACATCATACCTATGCCCTGGAAATGAGCATCAATGGAGCGTCAACGATTTTAGGCCTTCCATCTTCGTTAATCAAAGGGCCGTGTGGCGACATTGACCCATGATCGAACTATGGGCCGTCTTTCTGGGCAAAAATGCTTTTGGCGACATCGTGCTTATGCCCTAAAAATGAGTGTCAATGGAGCATCAACGATTTTAGGCGTTGCATCTTCGTGAATCAAGGGGCCATGTGGCGACATTAATCCATTATCACACTATCGGCCACCTTTCTAGGCAAATTGTTCTTCGACAACATCGTACCTATGCCTTAAAAATCAGTGTCAACATAGCATCAACTATTTTAGGCCTTCCTTCTTCAAAAATCGACGGGCTGTGCGACTATATTATTCTGTAATCGAACTATCAACCGCCTTCCTCGCCAAAAGTGATTACAGCAACATCGTAACTATGTCCTAAAATGAGTGTCGACACATAGTCAACAGAGCGTCGACAGTGCATCAACGATTTTTGATCTTGCATCTTGGATAATCTAAGAGCAATGGGACGCAGCAAACCCACAATCAACCTATCGGCAGCCGTTTTGTGGCGAAAATACTAGATACGATATTGCGTCCGCCTCCTACAATTGAGTGCCCACAGAGCATAATCAATCTTTGTGGAGGCTCAGTAAGCTACACAGCAATGAAGTGCATTGCGCTGTTCCTTAATTGAGTTTTACACGGTCAGTCTTTTCAATATGTCCTTGTATACAACTTCACAAATATGCATGCAATGTCTCACAGATCTGATTTTTTTGCTTGTAGCTCTAGAGTCAATATTCAAGAACCAGCAATCTGCTGTACTGTAACTTTACTTTTGGCAGTCACTCGAGTCGTATTATCAAGCTTTCTTATTCCTACTGCCCTGTCTGATTCACAATCTTTAAATACCTCAATGCTAGAGGTTATGATCTCTTCCAAAAATGAACGTGTCTTGATTCGGGATTTGAGCGACCTTACTTAACAACTCGTCTTCGACGCTTGGTGGGCTTGAATGAATGTAGACTCGAGACGTCCGATAGCATGGAATAATTGTAGACATGCGCCTTCGTGGCGATTTTACATACACTGTGCAATTGAGGAGACCGGCAGCCCTGGAATCATATGTATCGTTTGTCACCAAGTTCTTCACCATCCATCAGAACATGGGACAAGCTCAATGGGGAAACATTTGCTCACAAAAGCTCACATCGCAAAGTTAAACGAATTAACAGAGTCAGAAGTAACTAAATTAACAAGTTTGACGGTTGATGAAACAGCGTTGGCAATCCTGAAGAGGCAAGGAAGTCGAGGAATTACAATAGCAAGTTCGCTGAGGGAATTTATTTTTGACATCCAGGTTGATCCATATTGACCGAAGTGACAGACAAAACGTTCCAAATTGGCAGCTATGGACTTTGAAACTTCCGAATTTCTCCAAGACACGTGGAATCGCTACCTCATGTCAGGATTTGTTTCGGCTCATATTCCACGGAATGCTATATCAAATCTTGAGCTGCAACAGTCATATAAGGCATTACTTGACGACCTGCTGCTGCTGTCCGCTACGACCCGTCGCAACATTTGCCGGAGGGAATCTGCATTGACCGTGGATGCAATTCAGAAGCAATTGCCATCACCAAATAGAGTTAGTTTAGCTTTGGACGGATGGACATCAACGAACAAACTCGCCATAACGTCAGTCATTGCTTACTATATGGATCGAAATTGGGCATTGCATGTAGTTCAACTCACTTTCGATGAGGTTGATCACCTATTCTTTTCCGCTTTCAAACACTAATTACTGATAATAGGTCAAGGGCCAACATACTGGAGCAAGGCTTGCTGTACACTTAAAGGACGTGCTTGATCATTTTGAGCTTACCGACGGCCGATTGCTTGGTATGACAACTGATACTGCTTCCTCAAATTATTCGATGACACGCGAGCTGCAATCAACACTGGAGGCCTCTGGAATCGACTGGCCTGCACTGAGGAACCACATACCATGCATGGCGCATGTAATACAGCTGGCTTTAGGTGCATTCGTGAGCAGTCTCGATGTAAAAGGCCCCACCAAGTCTTGGGAATCCCATGAGTGCGATCAGCAATTTGGAGAAAATGAAAGCGTAGACATTGGGAAGAGTCAAAGACTTCGAAAAGACGGCAACACTAGAATCAATATGGTGTCGGCCATGAAACCAGGTTTTGCAAAGATAATTGAGAAACTACTTATTTCATGATGTTTTGGAAGTCCTGAAATTGACCGTCATATAGCAGAGAATGCTTGCAGTATTGATTACGCTGAGACGTGGTCGTCGAAACGAGTTCATTTACTGTGAAAAAGCCAAAGTCCGCATTGCAGTACTTCCGATTATGGATGTGAAGACATGGTGGAACTCAACATTGGAGTTACTCGAGTGCACCAACTGGTTACGGGAATTCATGCGCGAGTGGCTTCAAAATTCAAAATACAGCGATTACCGGCCACTCTTCACAACACAGGATGAATGGACGATTGTCAAGTATGTCATGGCAGTATTGAACCCATTCCGATATTGGACCTTGTGGATGTCGAAGAGGCATACAGTCACATTGCATCAGGTCATCACAGTGTACAGTGACATGTTCGATCGCATGGATAGCATTATTCGAGCTTTGGCTAAGAAGAAGACTCAATGGAAGGGGGACTTGTTTTTTGCTGTGAAGTTAGCTCGACAGAAGCTGTCCAAATATTATGCCGAAGTGACTCCAACAACTGGTATGCTGCTCATTTCAGCATGCATCCTCGATCCTTTCCACAAGTTGCGATTGTTTCGGAAGTGGGACAAGGGAATGGCTATTAATCCTTAGGACAAGACATCCTATACTACCCGATACAAGGAGGCCTTTCTGAAGTACGTGGAGATTGAGTATTGCGCCATTATCGACGTGTGCCGGTCGATAAATCAGAAAACATACCGAGCAGTAATCTCGTCCCCTCCGCAATGGCATCAGCATCCCATCGATTATCGTTTGATCCATATGATTTGTCCAGCGATGATGAAGAATACTGAATGCCTACCAATGTGGCTGAAACAACACCCGGACGAAGTGATAATGCAGCACGCTTATCGACCGCCGCCAGGCTCTATTTAAATTCACCGCCTGAAGCACCAAAGAACTGGGGGGAAATTAATACAAATCTCAATGATTACCACTCCGACCCAATGGAGATTAGCAGTACATTTGGGATACCAGACATAACCGACTGGTGGCAACAGCAAGTGGAAACTCACTCAAAGTACGCCGATCTCTCCAATGTGGCGGGCGACATATTCTCCATCATACCACATGGTGTCGGAGTGGAGTCCAGCTCTTCCCTTTGGCGAGGTGTTATCGGCTGGAGGCAGTCAAAAACCACAGGCGAGACCCTTCACGAAAAAGTCATTGTAAGGCAGTTTGCTCGAGCCACTAACGGGATTTTGGCAGGCGACAAGACAGAATCGGATACAACAAACACTGAAAATGCCTCAGAAATGAAGAAAGAGGTGGAGGACAGGAAATTGCACAGAATGGCCAAGGTCCACGACTTTTTGGAGATGTGGCAGGGCAGCCAAAACCTGCGTGCTACCCAGACGGAATCTCGCGCCAAAAACAAGTAGCTGACAGCCATAGGATACATTTCAGACACTGAGGAGATCATCAAAGCCTCCTGGTCACTCTTTCAATATGATGGTGCGGCTGCATTTAAACTGTCAGAATAATCACCTTTGCCACCAGCTTTGGCTGCAAAGGACCTCCTTGGAGGACGAACTCAAATATTGAACGTCCGCCGAATCCGCAGAATCAACCGTCATCCAGTCGAAAGTGGTGAGGATACCGCACCTCAAAGCATATCGGACACCGAAGATTGGCTACACTGGAATGGCGACTTAGACAATCCAAATGACACCGAAGACAATTGCATGGCAGACGTTGAATCTGATATCGAGCAAGGCAATGGTATCCAGGATCCGGAATTCCCCAAGCAGTGGAATGTGAGCCCCGCACCATATGTTCCCTGATTGATTCGGCCAACACAGAAGTCAAAGAGACAGGCTGACAAGGTGTTTGTGACGGTTAATGCAATAGAAATGAGGAGGAATAACTGAGTGAAGATAAAGTAGGACAGAATGCATCAGCTTCTTTCTGTAGCTTGACCGAGTGTGTCAGTTAGAACTATATTATGGGCGAATCATGAGCTGTAGCTTGTGAATACCATTTGATAAATGGATGTATAGCAGGCGCAATGAAGCTTTTGACAAGATATATAAATTTTAGTCATGTGAAAATGAACAGTGCAAGAAAGTTACTGCGCTCGGCTTTGCCAAAGTGATGAGTCTCTATCTGACAGAAAGGCAACCAATAAGCTCAAATCATGATGAAAACAATTGTCGATGGCACCATATATTGAATGGACAATAGATTGAAATGAGTGTCAATGGAGCCTCAACAATTTTTGATCTGGTAAGTACAGTAATTAAACAGTGATCAAGTCGCTGTTATTCGTAACCGACATATTGGCAGCTTTGATTGGCAAAAGAGACAGCAACATGGTCACCACCCCATTCTGAGAATGAGCATCAACGGAGCGTCAACGATTTTTAGCTTTGCATCTTGGGTAATTTATAATTCAATCGGTTGCAGATATCAATTTACGCGATATTGGCAGCCTCTGAGAGCAAAAACCACAGCGACATGCTCCCTGCTGCGTGCTGAAAATGAGCGTCAACAGAGTGTCAACAGTTTTAGGTCTTGAATATTTCATAATCAAGGCATCGGGCGGATCTGGGCACTCATAATCGAATTATTGACCGCCTTGATTGGCAAAAATACAATATATCAAAGGTAGAACACAGATTGAAAATTGATCGATATTGCAAGCTGCACAACACGCAACAACGCATTATTGGTTGTTGAAAACGTGATTTTGATAAGATATTATTAACAAACTGCAAAAACAAGAGCCTTATATGGATCTGTAGGTGGACCCGCTGGGTGACCTGCTGACAACCTGCCCAATTCGGACAGGTTGGGAGTCAACAATCGAACCGTACCGGAGTCGACGCTTCCGGTTGATTGACGACCTGGACTGCCGATTTGGCAACGGTTTGGTTTGGACCCAGACCCGCACCCAAAGTGATGGTCCGGAACCGTTGCTATCACTACTCCCACTGCATGCTCTTTGGCCAATAGGAAGCGTTCAAGCAGCCGCCCAGCTGCAAATTAGTCATTGTGAGGATGGAATGCACTGGCTGGATGGTTGTTGAAGGATTAGTGTTGTGGGTGGGTATTTTTCTGGCACTTGGGAGGGTGGATGGATGGGTGATAATTTGGAGTTTTTTGGGTGTGTTTTTGGTGTTTTCTTTATTTTATTATTACATAATTCATATTCATGCATGAAGGGCTGTGTTGAGAGTTCATGATGTTGGGATTGATGGTTGAGACCATCATTGTTGGGAAAGGCATAGTGGAAGCGATTGGAATCCGTGTATGGCTATCATGCAATAGGTAGTTCAGTAACTTTTCCCAGCGGAAGTTAGCCCGAATGATGAGTGAAACGCGAACGTTTTTTAGCTCATTGCGATAAAGATTTTCGTCAAAGGAAGCTAATCACTGACAACCCTACAGCATGCATATTGTACCGGGCGGGGTCGGGCGTAGGTGATATTGGTGACAATAATGTGATATCGAAAACAAGACAAGACAAGACAAGAGTCGAAGCTGTTTCAAAGTCGTAACTTGCTTTGCTATACAAGAGAACGAGTATAGAGAGAAGAGAAAGGAAACCCTCCAACGCCGTCAACACTCTCTTTATATACAATTCGTCTGCCACCCTCGAACCATTCCTCATGCTCCGATGTACCATCCGAATCTCATCCCATGATCTTACACACCACTCCGTTATTCCTTATCGTAACAACCGCGCCACCTCTCCTGACATCGTAACACCTAAAACCACTTCCTTATCTTACTAAATTATACCGCCACCATCTCGCCGCTTCCTCCGCGTCTTTCAACGTCTCCGCCTTTCCGTGATACAATTCCTTCCACACCTTGCGTATCTTTCTTCTATTATTCCCAAGTATCTTCGTACCTTCTTGCGCAGTGACACATATCACCTGCCATTTTTGATCCCGAGTTCCCGTCCATCGAAGGAGTTGGAAGTGTGGGTGGCGGGACAAGCCAAGATCCTTGAGTCATTGACAGAATAAAAAGATGCATCGCGACAATTCTTTTAATCATATCAACGCTTTCTTTTCTTTACACAACACTTTGATTCATTTACTTGACATTCATTCACATTTCCTTTAGTCACTCCTTGAATTTTTTCGTACTTATCACTCGCTGCCATTGTAAATCATGACGAGAAGGCGCTGCACTTCTCCTCCTCCTCCTCTTCCCTCCAGCACCAGGAGAAGCACACAATGTATCCACGATGAGGATCTCGATGATGATCACAGCGCGATCCCTGACAATTACGATGATCGTTGTGATAACCATTCCGAAAGCAACATCAAGCCTCTTCCGTCACCAACCAGGAAAGCATCAGGCAAGCGGCCATCAAAAGATTGCTTCACGTCAACATTTGGAAAACGAGTCGCCGCAACTCAATGAACACCTATGTCGGCGCAATACCTACATCCTGAGCATCAGGAGGTCTATATTTTCTCGGAGGAAGAGGATTAGGGCGAGCCTGCGCTGCTGGCATCCAAAACGTATCCGATTAAGCATTTGACTGGTTGAATCCGCCCGCTATTGAATATATTTACTAGAGGAAGAATTCAAACGAAACCGGTGAGAAATTGGTTGCATCGAAAGCTGGAAATCTGTGGCGATATGAGCTCTTTGTTGGCAACGTGCCAGGCCTCAACGTTGGTGCAGAATACAATGCCCAGATGACCTTTTCAGGCGTTTCGGCGATGGCGATGGCAGGTGTGAAGCCTATAGCTATCAATTGTGCAATGTTGGTGAATCCCGTTGCCACGAATGCGGTGAAGACCGCCCAGCTTCATAGTTGGTGGTATGAGGATATTGCCAGGATTGATCCAGCCCAGAGATACTCAGACCCTCCAAGTGCCTACATTTCAGGGGTAAATCAATCATCTCAACGATTGTTTTCATTGCTGACATTGTGCATCATGATCTCGTCATGATTACTTGCTCCTGTGCCGCAATGGGATACCGCTGCAAGACCTCAATCAACTCTATTGATGGCTTTCGAAGTCAGTCGCCTACAGAGATCTGGAAAATGGTAGCCTGGCTTCTGGCTGAGGACGGGTTTACATGCCTCACAAACGTTCGTGGGGTAGGTTCGGAGTTCCCTCCTTGTTTCATAGTTGTCTTGACGATCAATTTAGGAGTGCAAGTTTCGATTTGCAGTGACTGAAATCGTGAATGTAATTCATGGGACAAACTTCTATGGCATACGACAAATCCGAATAAAAGATAGATCATTGATTGATAAAATCAACCTGACATTCATTGCCCTCACCGCGACTGCCATCCACCATTGTCTGTCAGCGTGGAAATCAGGTGAGTTTAGGGTCCCACCAGTGTTTGGTCCTGGAGGTGGAGCACAACGTAAGTGTGATAGAAGAAAGATTAATCACGCGGTTAATAATGCATGCAGAGATGTATTTTGTCATCTCAACACGGATTTTCATTCCTCCTCATCAGAGGTCGAAGCCAAAAAGTTAGTCAATATCCACAGCATGATTCGCCGACAGATCCACTCAACTGGAATGGACCCAGCCATGGCACAACCTCACAGTCATCAGGGGAGCGTTAATGAGAACTTCCTTGATTACATCCCGGAGAAGCTGATAGAGCAGCCCAACAATTCTTTTAATCATCTCAGCAGCTTTGTTGCTGTTACTGAAGCTAGCATGAAATTCTCAGCTGTTCTGCCTATCGGTGGGTCTGCCATCGCCAGGAGCAGCCAGCCTGTCCCCTGCAGCAACAGCAACACCAACAGCAACAGCAACGACATCACCAGCATCACCAACATGAGCAGCGTTGAGAATATGGGATTAGTCGATCAAAGTACAATTGTAGAGGGTGCGATGTCACTTGGAGGTTAGGAATGGTGTCAGTAATTGGATTAAGGATTTCCTTTGTGTGCTATTGTTTTCTAGGTTTTGTCGATATATCATAATAGTAGTAAATGTAATTGAACTGATGGTTTACTGAAGTCTGATCACAAACAAGTGAAATCGTAATCATGATGATGCATAACCCTCCCGCGACGGTTGAACTGCAAAGTACTGACGATTATGTATCAACAAATTCAATATCGTAAACCACTTCTGCATGGTAACTATCATTGGTCAAATTAAGCCATGAGGGTCTTTAAAAACAAGAATGACATGCTTCTTTACATGTATGGAGCGAGTACTATCATCATTGGCAAGACAAAATGAATTGGGCAACGTAGGAGAATGCCGCGAGATGATTTGTGATATTGCCAGAGGAAGTGTGAACCGTTCGTTGAGTGCTCGTTGTCACATTTGTAAATGTGGGTACACCAGTCGTGACGCTTGAAAACAGCATCGCGACAACTCAAAGAACACTCTGGAACAATAAAGCAATGCCATATTTCAGGGAAACCTCGATTTCATTTTTTTGAGTTTGTGGGTACAATAAACTAAATCAATTTAATGAAGGAAATTTAGTTTTTGCTGATGTAATGCCATATTATAGGTGGGGTTGCTTCTCATATCAGAGTAGGGTGGTTATCAAAGTTATGGAAATTGTCAGAGTGAAGGTAATTATCAGAGTTGAAGTTATACCATATGCATTGGGTTCTCCCGTGTCAAGGTTGAAGTAATGCCGTATTATAAATCAGGGTGCTTCCCGTATGAGAGTAGGGTGGGTGTTAGAGTTAGGGAAATTGGCTGAGTAGAAGTTATACCGTATACGTTGGGTCTCCTGAGTCAATGTTGAAGTATTGCCGTATTATTGGTAGTGTTAGCAACTGTTCCGGGTTACCCGGCTTCGGTCCGGGTTGGAACCGAACCGACGGCCCTGGGCCAGGCCTGGAGCTGCCAGGCAACCCAAACCGCTCTGTCTTGGCGGGTTGGTTCCACTGACTGGACATAAACCCGCGGTTTTTTGGCTGGGCTGTACCCAGACCGTGGTTCCATTTTACGGTTCCCCCAACTTTGGCCCCAATTAAGTGTATGAGTTCTGATCGGATCGTGACATGATGAATACGCAGATTGTGTAGTTTTAGGAGCTCTTTCACCTCCAGCATCCAGGATTGCGATCCTATTGACATTCATTGAGTGGCTATGAAACAAGGGCAAATTATAAGCGGCATTCGCGGGTTTTCGATTGCGACTCGACCAATATTGGTCCGATCGCAAATCTGAATGCGGGAGATGAAAGAGCGGCAAAAACTGCACAATTTACGTATTGATCATGTTGCGATACAATCAGAACACCAATACTTCATTGCAGCCAAAATTGTGAACTTGAAATGGCGGGTTTTTGGTGGTAAAACCAGCCCATTGCCAATGGTTCGGGTTTTTCGTGTGGTAAGACCAGTTGCAATGGTCCGGAACCGATCCGTGAATTGGGACCCGTTGCTAACACTTATTATACGTGGGGTTGCTTCCTGTATTAGAATAAGGTGGTTGTCAGAGTTATGGAAATTGCCAGAGTTAAGGTAATTGTCAGAGTCGAAGTTATACTGTATACATTGGGTTCTTCCAAGTCGAAGGTGAAGTAATGCCGCATTATAGGTGAGATTGCTCCCCTTATCAGAGTAGGGTGGTTGTCAGAGTGAGGGAAATTGTCAGAGTTAAAGTAATTGTCAGAGTCGAAGTTATATTGTACATGTTGGGTTCTCCCAAGTCAAAGTTGAAGCAATGCCATATTATAGGTGAGGGTGCTTCCCGAATCAGAGTAGGGTCGTTGTCAGAGTTAGGGAAATTGTCAGAGTTGAAGTTATACCGTATACGTTGGGTCTCCCGAGTGAAAGTTGAAGTAATGCCGTATTATAGGTGGGGTTGCTTCCTGTATCAGAGTAGGGTGGTTGTCAGAGTTATGGAGATTGTCAGAGTTAAGGTAATTGTCGGAGTCAAAGTTAAACCGAATAAATTGGGTTCTCCTGAGTCAAAGTTGAAGTAATGCCGAATTATTGGTGGGGTTGCTTCTGTTAAGGGTTCTCCCTTAACAGAGTATACGTAACTTGAGATAACCAATGATGGGTACTTGTCAGTGTAATAACCTTCGGGCCACCTGACATGCAAAACGACTACCCTAGGCATCCTCAAAACTTTCGGTCACGATTACCTTTAGCGGGGTATGAGTGGTACTCGTCTCGATTGGTTAAGCTTAGGCTTAGCAGATTCATTGAAAGCAAATGCTGCGGCAGCTGATTTGATGATGCAATTACACTGCCAGATCGAAAGGGTTACAACCCTGCCGAGCGTGTAATTATCAACCAGGTTTACTCTTGACGATAGGGTGATTATGTCTGATTCGTGTAGAACAAAGGAGTTTGTAGCGCAGACACGGCAATCGATAGTTGCAAGCTATTACTTGGGATCTTAAGACCATGGTCTCATGTGACCTCGGAGCACTGGGCACTCCCCAGCCAAAGGGAATAGTCCCAGCCTAAGCAGCGACGTGATTGAAAGATTATGGCATGACTGTTGATATGAGGTCGAAGCATCCCCGCACACTGGATTGTGACGGAATGGCAACTGCAACGCTACGCACGTGTCATTTAATCTATATGGGCATAGTAGTGGTTGTCCGCCACGTAAACCTATGATGCAATCTTACTATAGTATTGATTAAGCTAGAAAACGACTGTACACTATGTTGGCAGCGTTTCCCATTACCGAACCATACGAGAGTGAGATGTCCAAGTTGAAGTTATGATCCAATATATGATATCTTGCGGGTGTGGCCTGATGATAGTCAGGAGCGTAACGCTTTAATACCTCACCTGCATGAACACGATAATCTAAGGGATTCGTGGCAATCTCTACCATGCGCATTCAAGAGCCGACTTGCCTTAGCATGCATGCGACAATAATGAGCTGACTTGCCAAAGTATGCATGCGGACAATAATGAGCCGACTTGCCTTAGTATGCATGCAGACGATAATGAAATGTAAGACGCAAAGCACGTTGCTATCAAAATCATGGAAAACGAAGAATGGGTGCGCATGCGTAACATCCCGAAGAAGTTTCTATATAAGAGATCACATTGTCCCGGCAATGAGAAGGAAAAAGCTCTAGCAGCGAAACAATCAGCGATACCTACCAGCGGAGAAAAACCATTATTTATTATTAAGTTTTTATGATACCTATATCTATTATTATATATAAAATCTATTAGCTTGTGTAGTGGCAGCCCCGCACCGATAAAAGCATCACCTTATACGAATGACCATCACCTTTGAGAACGACCACGAAGTTATAGTTTACGCACTGGAAAAGGTTATCTGTTACGCCAGAGATAATCACTACCTTTTCATAGCACAAAGTATTTGGTGGATAGCTTCCGTTATTGGACTTTCCAAGGAACTAGCTACGCATATCGATAACTTGAAAATTCGATTTGAGGCGAGCCAGTTAGTACTGGAAGAAGATCAGTTATCCTCGAAGGAGAATCTGATCACCTTGTTGCCGGAAAATCTTGAGACTACAACCCAAGAGAGTTGTATCCATCCAGATAGAATACTTCAGGTTAATAAGGATAACGAGTATTCAGAGGCTGAAAGTAGTCAGGCCCAGTTGGATCGAGCTACTGCTGTTATCCAAAGCGCCAAGAAGTTCATTGGACTATCCCGGAAGGAAAGGAACGCTTTAAAGAAGAAACCTTGTGGGTTATCAAAAACAAGGTCAGGAAAGATTCTGGTGAAACCTTTAACCAAGAAACAAAGGAATAGGCTTTGGGCAATTCCAATAGCTACGTTATCGGAATATCTGGAATCAAGGAATCAGAAATAGGGAGATTACGCGTAAGACGTAATATTGCCGATAGTATCTGAACGCCAGATTTATCAAGGAAGGTCAAGGATTACAACACAGACTAACTATATAAGTTTTATGTATTGTCAGTTTTGTCTTACACCAAGATATGATCTAGTGGCTATCTGGTTGGTAGCTTCAGATTCGACAATATACATTTGTCCTTGTTGCGTATACGATCTTTACAGACTACCAATACACTTTGTCTGGGAATACGCTTAAGGAAATTAATAGGGTCTACAGCCGTGTACCTAGTATCTACTTATAGGTATCTTCGGATATAATTAAGTATAGATACTTAGGTGGAAGCACCCCCGTAACAGCTTCCTGTATCAGAGTAGGGTGGATGTCAGAGTTAGGGAAATTGTCAGAGTTATGGCAATTGTCAGAGTTATACCATATACGTTGGGTCTCTCATGTCAGAGTCAATGTCATACTGGACTTCCCCATGTTCAGAGTAAGTTTTATAGGTTCCATAAGTTAGAATTGATATTATACTACTTTGTTAAGTTTCAGTAATCTGCTAATCTTCCTGACTATATTCTTGCCCACAAACCCCTACGTTGGGCCACCCTATGAGACTCTTCTCCCGCAACCACTCTGGGATGTTGCTCTGTGGATCCCACCACACAGGTCGATATCGATACGGCATACTATGGTCTTCAATGCTATGTGAGTCAAAGGGGCAGAAACAATCGGGGATGGAGTGCTCTCGCAAGTGCAGCCAGATCCCTCTACTAGTGCTCCGCGGGCAACGGCCGCTGACCCTACCTGAGGGTGATCAAAATGAAGGCCTTATAATTCGAATATTGCATTGCAAGCAGTATAGCATCATGAAACTGCACATGGTTGGAGGTCGATGGGATTTGCGGTGCAGCTCTCCACTGTACGGGAGTAGCTACCCAAGAACTTGCAGGAGGCAACTTACATGGTTGAGTGTTGGACAACGCATATCCCTACGGGTAGTAGTTCATGTTGTTTAGTGGATAGTAGTGTTAGCAACGGGTCCAAATTTCCGGTTCTGTTCCAGGTCCAGTTTCAACCCAGAGCCAAACCGTTGCAACAGGTTTCCACACAATAACCACTCCTTAAAAGTCAACATTTCTTGCTCCAATTATGTATTGGAGTTCTCATCATATCCCAACATAATCTATACGTGAAATATGTAATTTTATGCGCTCTTTCATCTCCAATCCTCCGATGTGCAATCGGATCAATAGTCGTTGAGTTGCGATAAAAACCCGGTCATTTTGGTGTGATATTAGGCTTGATCTCAGAGCGACTAAATGAATATTGATCTGATTGCAAATCTGAGAACGGGAGATGAAATAGGGTATCAATCTGCGCATGTCATGTATTGATCATGTTGCAATACGATGACAATTCAAATACTTAATTGGAGCAGAAGTTGTAGGAACCGTAAAATGGAACCGCGGTCCGGTTTGAACCAGTCCCCGAACCCGGTCGTGACCCCTGTGTTCCAGGTAACAACCCAGACTGGACCTTCTGGTCCAGTTCCAAACCCAGAACCGTTGCTAACACTTGTGGTTAGGCCCCCATATCCCTACAAAGGCAGGTGAGAAAGGTTTGGTTGAACCATGCGGGCCACTCGTATTCCATATTCGGTTCGTGACCACTACATCAGGAAAATGTAAAATGGTTCGGGTGTCATAACTCAACAACCCAGCTTTTCTGAACAGCCACACCGATCCTTCCAGGAGCTCCCAAAAGCTCCCGAACAGGCTGAATGCAAAACAATGTGCTTTTTAGGTACTCTGAGAGTACTTTCAGGTACTCCTCAATGCTTCTGAAGTAGTGGAACCGAATACAGGAATATTCTAAACAGTATGAAGTCGTCTTCAGAATGCTATAAAATCATGCCTTTATGTTGGTAAAATTTCGAAGCTGCCGGGACTACTACACTTGTCTCGAAAATGATTCCGGTGCACCAGGAGCCAGACTCTCCGGGAGTGATAATATTTACTGTCTATATCGAATTGTAACATTACATAAACTATCTCACAGCTATACACCTGAATCAGGCATTCGAATCTAATCAATATACAGTCCAGTAGGTATCAAAATCAACATAATTATTTACAAGCCATATGCTATCGATGCCACCCAAAGCAGCATTCTCCCACACCAAACGTGCCGGTCCAAGTATTGCATCAACAGGTCCAACATGCATCTTATTCGTTTGTTTGACAACCCAGATGAACCCGTCAACACAATCGGCCCAATCATGAAGATTTTTGTATGTTGTTCAAATCACCACCGCGTATTCTTCAGCTTGAGGACCTAATACCCAGGGTCGCCAAGGGCTTCCATTGCAGCATGAATCTTATGAATTGTTTGTTCGCATAACTGATGGGATTCCGTTGCCAACAGGTCATCCACTTTGGCCTTTGCAGACTTCAACATATTCTTTTCTCAAAAAATACCCTTGTTCTGGTAAAATCACTTGAGTGCATCGTCTAGTGCTTTGAGGGATAGATCCGAGTGATTTTGTTGGCTCACAAGTAGAGAGAATTCACATGATGCCGACACTGCTCCCAGTACCATTTTATCGGACCAGTTTTCCGCCGCAGTTTTCCTGTCATCCTTGGAGCAGTCAAGAATTGGAGCGCAATTCACTGCCAGTGTTCTGATCATTCCACGGATCTCATTACCTTGCCGGGTGCCCCTTTTCAATGGATTGAACAGTTTAAAGAACCGGTGGAGGCCTGGATATCGTGGCACTGATGTGAATCGATTGTCAAATTGATCCTTGACATATCCAGCTCTCGGGTATTTCAGCAGCCAGTGGAATAAGTAATTAACTAAACCCAAGAGCAGCTGATGCAATTCATCAGGCTGCCAAAGCCGATAGACATTGCAGAGAGGGTATTGCCAGAATTGGTTGCAGATTGGGTGGACACCTAGAGTGTGAAGAGCATACATATTCATCGGCAAAATGTATTTGAGTCACTGGAAGCTTCCAGGAGTGTCTGAGATGATGTGGAGTGTAAACTTAGATGCGTCAATTTCAGGAGAGTATCAGACTCTAGGAGGGCATTCCCGCCGGCCTTCCGAGTAACTGGGATCTCTGATAACTGGTACAGGAGTACCATAAGAGTGATTGTGATAAGTTTGAGATCACATTGGAGCGCCAGAGAGAACTTTGGGTGCACCCGGGAGCACCTGGGAGTGCCAGCGACATGCCTGGGAGCGCCGACGACAAGTCTGGGAGCGCTGACAACAAGCCTGGGAGCACCTCGAATCACGCTAAAGCAGTCTGGGAAGACGACATCATCTTGGGGATCGTTGCTGGTGCGCGCCGGGAAATCATAGCTAGTACTGATCGTTCAATGATTTTTAAAACTCATGTATTCAGTTGCATTCTCATCTATCTATATAGCTGCCCATTTACACACAGTATATCAGGACTGGCTGCAGGCGGTGCTTGGGAGCATTTCGAGGTGCGCCTGAAAATCACGATTGAGTGAACTCAGAGATACACTCCGACACCATGATCGAGGGAGTTTGGAGATGCACTTGGAGGCATCAATCGAGTGTAATTGAAGATACACTTGGAGACCATGATCGAGCGAACTTAGAGATGCACTCCGGGATCGTGATAGAGTGAATTTGGAGATGCACTTGGAGGCCATAGTCGTACGAACTTGGAAGCCGTGATCGAGCGACTTTGGTGATACACTTTGGAGGCCGTGATCGAGCGAGTTTGGTGATACACTTTGGAGGCCGTGATCGAGAGAGTTGGGTCACACACTTTGGAGGCCGTGACTGAGCGGGATTAGACGAGTACTTGGACGGGGTCAATGGACGGCGCCCTGGGTGCTGAAACTCTATTCATCAGTTAGTTGACTCACAACCATGGGAATGTGAGAAGGTCACATTACCTGTGAGCTCTCATGGCAAGCTGGCTGATGGCGGTCGATCGTGTAGGGAGGCACGCCGGAAGCTGAAGCTACATTTAGGGGTTGACTCATTATCATGAGAATGAAGGGAAGACAAACAATCTCGGGTGGATGCTGTACTTGGTGTATGCTGTACTTGGTGTATACTTGTACTTGGTGTATGCTGTACACGGTGTATGCTGTACTCGGTGTATGTTGTACTTGGTGTATGCTGAACTCGGTGTCAACTCATGATCATGGCATAAAGATAGAGAGTGATGACTTGACTTTGGGTTCTGCGATGATGGTAGAGTTGTGGACGAGAAAGAGAGAGATGGGGGATGAAGATGCACATGATGTGGAGGATACGAGCGGATATGGAAAATGAGGTGTACAACTTGCCTGATTGGGTTGGAATGACCACTTATCGGTGAAATCACATGCCGGATCGGGACGTTCATCTGCCATAACGGGGATGGTAAATTGACTTCATCAGCAGTGACCCTAGTTTCCGTCAGAAACACCCGGGTGTTCCGGACGGCTCTGACGGCTCTGACGGAACCTCGTACCCTCTGACGGAGAATTACACGGTACCCGTCGCCCAGGCGACGTGTCGAGTTGCACACGTACCTCCTTTACTTTTTGGTGACGTATACGCACCATCAGAACGACACGTGTGTTACACTCTTCACAGTGGCTGCAGTTATGCTGAAGCCATTTTTTCTCCGGCCGCCGCTTGTTTGTAAATGCTGCGGGTGCACCTGGAAATCATCGCTACTACTTATCGTTCAACGATTTTCAAAACTTATGCATTCAGTTTGTATTCTCATCTATGTATCTATGTATCTATATAGCTACCTATCTACACACGGTTTATCTGGACTGGCAGCACGCGGTGAATGTCCTCCGTTACCCCTGTATCTCCGTACACCCGCCGTCGCTCATTAACGATGTACTTAGAGGCTGTGATCGAGCGAGTTGAGAATTGCACTTGGAGGCCGAGATCGAGTGACCTCAGAGATGCACTTAGAGGCCGTGATCGTGTGAACTTGGAGGCCGTAATCGAGCGAGTTTGGAGATTCACTTGGAGGCTGTGATTGAGCGAGTTTGGAGATGCACTTGGAGGCCGTGATCATGCGAAATTGGAGACCGTAATCGAGCGAGTTTGGATATACACTTGGAGGCCGTGATTGAGTGAGATTGGACGAGTACTTGGAGGCAGTCGATGGACGGCGCGCCCGGTGCTGAGACTCTATTCATCAGTTAGTTAACTCGTAACCGTGGGAATGTGACAAGGTGACTTTACTTTTCAGCTCTCATAGAGAGCTGGCTGATGGCGGTCGATCGTGTAGGGAGGCACGCCGGAAGCTGACGCGACATTCAGCGGTCAACTCGTAATTATGGGAATGAAGGGAAGACAATCAATCTTGGGTGGATGCTGTACTCGGTGTATGCTGTACTCGGTGTATGCTGTACTCGGTGTATGCTGTACTTGGTGTATGCTGTACTCGGTGTCAACTCATGATCACGCCATGGAGAGATAGAGAAGGATGACTTAACTGTGTGTTCTGCGATGATGGTTGAGATGTGGATGAGAAAGAGAGAGATGGGGGATGAAGATGAGAACGATGTGGAGGATACGAGCGGATATGAGAAATCAGGGGTACGACTTGCCTAATTGGGTTGGGAAGACTTCGTATCGGTGTTATTACACTCCGGATCGGGACTCGTACCTGCCGTATCGGGGATGGTGAATTGACTCGCACACGAAATTCTCATAAGTCCCAGTTTCTCATGATGATTTGTCCCATCTCCTCTACCATCACCTAAGAACACGAAGTTAAGTCATCCCTCTCTATCTCTCCATGCCATGATCAAGTGTCAACCTGGCTCGAGGAGCATAGGATGAGGGTGAGAAGTTATGATACTACCCGGCCGCGAGGATTCACGCAATTGCGTGGATCCACGTCTTTCTACTCCGGGGTCTGCATTGCAATCCCTTCGTATAATGCGATGATGTCTTTCTACTTGGGGGTCTGCATTGCAATCCCGATGCAAGCGTGTACCGAATGAACCCATTCCGACGTATGGTCACAGTTGGCCACAACGCCAGAGTGTTGGTTTAAAATATGAGACCGACAGAGCGAGAAGAAACGGCGAAACGGCGATCGGAGGGCGATATGCAACGCGACGCGTGGTATTGACGCCGGGCGCGGAGTAATCCGCCACCGGGGTGTCTCCAACGGCTCTGACGGAGCGCGTCCACTCTGACAGAGCCATTCCGCCCGGACGGAAATGTTTTTTGCAGATGTTGCACATGAAATTCTCTAAGTCCCAGTTTCTCATGATGATTTGCCCCATCTCTTCTCATCTCTCTCGTCCTCTACTCTACCGTCACCTACAAACATGAAGTCAAGTCATCCCACTATATCTCTCCATGCCATGATCAAGAGTTAACACCAAGTACAGCATACACTGAGTACTGCATACACTGGGTACTGCATCAGCCCAAGATCGACTGTCTCCCGCTGCCAGCCAGTCTCTCAGCTCTCAGCGGACCTTGTTGAACTCAATTCTCTACATTCCCACAATTATGAGTTAACCAATGAATAGAGTCTCAGCTTCCATCGCACATGCCTCCCAATCTACCGCCTCCAGATTCACTGCTTCTAGATTGACTTCCTCCAGATTGACCGCCTTCAGATCAATCGCCTCCAGATCAACCGCCTCCATGTACTCCTCCAATTTTGATCGATCATGACCTCCAAGTGTATCTCCCAACATGCTCAATTCCAGCTTCGGAGCACATCTCTCAGTTCACTCGATCTCGGCCTCCAAGTGCATCTCCCAACACTCTCCATTGCAGCCTCCAAGTGCATCTCTTAGCACACTCAATCACAGCCTCCAAGTGCATCTCCAAACTCGCGCAATCATGGCTTCCAAGTGCATCTCTGTGTTCAGCCAGTCTCTCGGTCTCCAAGTGCATCTCGAAAGTCGCTCGATCCCGGCCGGCAAGTGCATCTCTGAGTTCACTTGATCTCAGTCTCAAAGTGCATCTCCAAACACGCTCAATTATGGTCTCCAAGTACATCTTGAGGGAGCGACAGCGGTTCTACGGAGATACAGGGGTAACGGAGATGGACCGATTGACGGGGAGTATATATTCAGCAGACCCCGGAGTAGATAGACATCATCTCATTTCCATCCCATCTCATCATCTAATGAAAATACACACACTATCTTTCCCATCTTTTGGTATCACTTGCTCTGTTGGAGATTTTGTAGATCCACGGTATTGCGTGGATCCTCAACACCGGGTAGTGTCATATCTTCTCACCCGATTCCTACGCTCCTCAAATCAGAACCGCTCTGTCTCATGAATTCTGTTTGGATGTCGCGAGAGGTGCGGCCGAGTGTTGATGGTGGGCTCTCTGCCTTCTAGCTCCATCGTTTCGCCACAATGGCCTCCAAGTCGTGCATCTCTCTGTTCACTCAATGGGCGTGTCCAGGTGCTCCTATGATTGTGCTTGAGTACCATCTATGGCCAGATTCACCATATGTATATATGTTGAGAGACTTAAATGATGCATGCCATATTATGATGTAGCGAAATATGTGACAGTAACAAAGACAAAATGCCTTGTGGTTATGTCTGAACCACTGCTCTGAAAATACAGCACCAAGTCTCCCCTAGAGCGGCGCAGCGGTCCCAGCTTCTCGCAAAGTCTCCCGTAGACCTGCGCAGAGGTCTCAGGAGCTCCAAAATTTGACTATTCTATAAGTCAAATCTCGTAGCATTCTGAATGCACCTCCATAAATGCAGGAGCTTTCAGGAGCACCTGAGAATGCTCTTGGAGAGTCTAAGAGCACTTTGCTTAGCTCCAGGGGGGTCTGGGAGCATCTGGAAGTGCTGAGAAGCACTGGTGAGGATTCCCGGAGTGTCTGGGATGATTACGTGTTGCTTCCGGACCGATTTCCATTTTGCTGATGTTATTTTCCTCCAGCAGCTCCGAGTAAATATGCTGGTCTCTTAAGTTATCAAGTGGTGGAAAAGATGAATGCCCCATCGGCGAACCTTTAGGAATTTCACAGAGTGGGCATAGGCCATATGAGACTTGAGCAACCATGACTTGTTCTGGATAATCCCTGACCCAGGCAGCCAACAGAGGGTAACATTGTCGCGGGAATCCATCTGCAAAATCCCATTTCAAGCCAGGGCCAGTGACGTCAAGATACCTAAGTTGAGACAGCAATGTTCCAACCGCGGAATGCCATACTTTATCCATGGTTTTGGCACCTTGTGGGGGACATGGGATCAGCGTGACAAGAATATAGGCGCACTTGTTATGTGCGCAGCATATATCTTTTCGAATATCACCAATTGTGAGATAATGCGGCCAGGCATGTTGGTCGCCCAAAAACTTGGTCAAGTGAGTCTTGTCGGATCCATATATGACTGGCACAATGGTCGCTCCAGTAGGAAGTTGACCCAGTGAGTTCCACTATCAAACGCCCATGTTCATCTCGCTGTAGATTTGACAACCCTCAGAGCCTGCAAGGCACACTGGTTCAAAATCGAGGTGCGCCTGAAATGGAAGATGTGCCAAAAGGATCAGGATACATTCGAAAATATCCCTGTAGTATAATGTTCCATAGATATGTGAGTCATCTACAATCCAACTATCATCACCGAGCCCGAAATCGAATCCAGATTGCAGCTTTCATAGAGCATTTGCTGATTGGAATGATTCAATTATGAAGTTGTCCAGTCCACGCCGGAGATGTTGATCAACCAGGTTTTTGTTTGCTGGCTACACAACGGAGCCTGCTGAAGGTCGTGTGCGGACTGAAATCGATGCCACGGATTCCATTGTTCTGAGTACTTTCGATGCTTGTTGTACAATCCATTTGCTTTACCATACACTTTCCCCCCTGCATTTTCCACTCTAACTACCTGCCTATGATCCTTTGACTTTGTCAGATCAGGGGTACAGGTGAGATCAGGCTGCTGAGGGTCTATAGGTTCTTTGTTGGGAGTATCTGCAGGTGGTGGTGCACCCAGTACGTTGTCTATGAGTTGATCATTAATTTACAGCTTGTCGATGGCCATTCAGGTGCACCTACTGTATTCCAACCATGATGGCTCAGGGTGATCCTAGCTGGCAGGTGGTAGAATTCCGTTGGGTAATAGCCCTTCATTCATCAATATTGGGTGATATTATTGATACTGAGCTTCCAGTCGGTTCTTGTTGCATGATTTCTTTTTACAGATGAGGCATTTAATATGTTTCCGGTGAGTGTTGGCCATATTTGAGAGACGCTTAGTGTTCTGATGAATCTCAATGATGCTTTAGGAGGTATGTTGTGTTGCTGGATTTGAGTCTCAGGGATATTTGTTTGAAAGCGAGCTTACTCAGGTTAGCGTATCACTTTCAAAGCCGCAACACACCCCAGCAAATGTTGAGGAGGATGTAACGGCGGCACATGACCCAGGGCCGGGTAACGGCCATACTTTATAGTCAGCTCGCAACGAGACTCAGATTTCTAGCGATAATCCTACCCATATACGTCTACATCTAATATCACTCGCATCCACTTTTGCAACTGTATTCCTGTAATTACCATGCATATACCTATCAGGCCGAATGCATGCATACTTGCCCTTACACCATTATCGCTTTTTCGGTAAATGGATATGATTTGCTCACGGGATCACGCGTTGACAAGTTGACCCCTTTTCTGACATGCGACACCACCAAGTCAACATTTGAGAATACTGCCCTACATACGAGATATCACACCATCATTACTGCGAAGTATGAAGCGTTGACTGTTCCATCATTCAATCGAGCCTGATGGCAGCGAAGTAGAGATCAGAGACCAATTGGCACACAAGGCGCGTCTCCGAGATTGATGACGATGATCACGAGTACAAGACCATTCCTAGATGTCAATTGAGCGCAATCACCAGTCGAAGCACCTACAATGGACGGAGTAACCTTACCCCTGAAGGCAGCCATATCCATAGTCAAGGCAAAGTCAGTGACGATTTACGAGTCAGCACAGTCATGACTACATTTCTTTCAACTGAGTGAAATACACCTATCTCAGTTTGCGTTTACACCTACAGCTCTAGCAACCTCAAAGAAGCCCACTTGCAGAAGCATTTTACTTATACCTACAGATACACTACTCGAGGGATGAATACCTACGGAGAAGGATCTTTCGACGAATCAAGCACTCTTACCGCCACAAACGTCTGCACAAGTAATTCCACTTATGGGGAAGACACCCCTTTGATTGAAGGACATTCAGAATGAGAACTTTTCCCTCGATTGAAACGATACATTGCGCGGCGTGAAGTGCATTTACGGTCAAAGACCAACACAATTCGGCACACCATCTATGACGACTACAATGACCACCATGACTAGGATGAACTCTGAGAGCACAAGTATTATGGACAATCGAAGTTGACCTACCCTCTGAATGATCCTCGACTGCAATCACATTAATGACAATGGTGGCAATCAACAAATCAAGCGCCAACGATCCTTTGCCACTCAGCAAGCAAAAACTATTGGCGGCATTGGCGGGGCAGGCAATAATGGCGACTCTGGATGCAAAGTACAATACTGGACAGAAGTGGCAAGATGCAATGCTTACATGCGATTATTGACTGCGATGCAAAAGCGTCTTTATGACACCGATGCTTCTCAAGTGACTCGGGATATCACATCAGGCGGCACTCATCACCACCCTCGCCATGACCGGAGGTGTGATGCAACATGCACAGGACAGCCGGAAGACGCGGATCACAGTCCAGTACTTCGACTATCTCGCACCGGTAGACAGATCAGCCGGCCTAGTTGGGCCAATGCGGGCGTACAATTTAGTACTTGGCTTACCATGGTTTTGCAAACAAAATCCTGACATGGACTGGGCTGGATTGACTCCCTGCAATCACCGAGTGCGAATGCAGCCGAGGAATGACACCAATGACTATGGCAGTGGCATCGAAGGTCTCACAAGCTGATAATGATAACCATAATGTGAATGACTAGCTTCTGGGGCACGGTCCGGGTATACAGACACTTGGAGCAACCGCATTTGATGATCTTCTAGCTAGCACTGAAGTCGTTGTAGCATTTGCCCTACAGATTGGGGAATGCATAGGGCTGCTGGGAGTGACTTTGGAAGACATCACTCTGGATTCACCAGGTGATACAGACCCAAGCACTGGCCACGACGAACCAGGAGCAGCGGCGGTAGTTGCAGCAGAAGAGCCACTCCGAGGAGACACATGAATGACTGCTACCGGCTCACCGAGACTGGAAGGGAGTGACTGGATGGCAGGGCTTGGCTCCTGTGTGGGCGAACCGTTAATCACAAGGCCTCCTGGATATTCCCTTCCACTGCTTCCATTCTTTCATGATTCATTGGCTAACATAGATGGAGCTGTTCAGAGATATTCCCAACAGACAAATGACAATTGAGAGTGAACAGCTCACTGTGGAATGGCGAAGACTTATGAAGCAATTGGAAGCCCGAGCACGATGACCCTGCAGGAAGCTATCATTGAGACTATGCGAATTGAACTGACGAGCACCAATATGCCCATCCCGGAGATAGTTCGGAGATGTATTACAATTCATCGTTGACTATGGCGATATATACGAAATATATGTACTGGCTCCCTTGCCGTACCGAGTACAATCCCGACTACTATTCAAGAGACCAAATCAAGTGCCATGCGGCAGAGATTACAATGCCGATTACAATGCCGATTACAATACCAAATGCAATGCCATATCTGTTTCGAAGTTACAATACCCAGAATACACCCGAATAGGATCACTGCTCAGACTCGGCCATCCCGAGCTACACAACTACGATGGCAATTGACGACTGCAATCGACTTCTGAATGAAGCCATTCCAATGGATGTTTACTACGAAGCTATCTGAGATTTGTCACCAGCGGAGCAACGACTTTTAAAAGAAGGGGATGACCGTACCGCAATCACAACCCCTACCGCACACAATTACCATACCGGAAGTGCACCTGGTCATGAATCGATGAGTGGACTCAGAGAACGATGATCAGTGAACTACGTGAAGTGATTGCAAGCACACCTACATATAAATCGACTAGCGGACTCAGAGAATGGCGATAAGCACACGGAGTCAACTGATGGCAAACACACCTACAGATGAATCAACAAGCACCTCCGAGGAGATCCAGCGAGCGCACCCCGCGATCAATGACGATAAGTTCACCTAGCATATGACAGACGTCCAGTAGACCGGTAAATGCACCTGAGAGATGACACGTCAAACGGGCCTGATCAATGCCAAACGAATGCACGATGGCAACCGAAGCAGTTCCGAATTAGATACCGAACGAGTGCAATATGTCAACTGCAGTAGTTCCAAACGCGATACCAAACGACCGCGATATGGCTACCGAATTGCTCCCGAAATGGATTGAATAAGACTCCCGAGCGTACATAATCGCCTACCGAACGACATCACGACAAACAGTCAAGATAACCACCAAGAGATGATCACCGAGATTTCACAGCAGCGGATATCACTGCCAAATGACTTCACATTGAGATTGAGCGGATTACCGAAAGCCTCACAAAACCAAGCCACCGACCGAGACGCTTACCGAGTTGCATACCGAAGGATCAACAACTATCGGCAAATGGCATACTGAACTGAATGACAAACCACATTACCAGAGGCCTACCCAATGACTACCAAGAAACAAACAGATATTCTACTGAAGTTGCCTGCAGAGATGGCCACAGCGGTCCACCGAGACCCTACTGAATACTGCATCAAGAGATGGCGAGATCTGCATATACAATGTACAAGGTAGCTGTCTGAGAGGAGAAGCGCGCTCCTATCACGGTGAGTATGACCACCCAGTGTGAAGCTTATGTGTTAGATATGGATCAATGATATACTGCCACGCTGATGCAATTGGCGCATTCTACCATCCTCCAATGGTCACCAGCAAGTGACGAGTGAACCACCGGCTATGACGATGCCAGGAGCGAAAACTCACATCATTGCCCAAAGTCATGACAAGGCGCTGTTGCAATGACGTCTAGATTGAGTGCATTGGGACGCCTCATACGACAGTAAGTCAACAGGCATAACAAGTCACGACAAGGTATAGCCATTGCAATGACATCAAGATTGTGCGCATTGGGATGTCACATACGACAGTAAGTCAACAGGCAAAGGAAGTCAGGATAGACACTGCACAGCGGGGGACAAAGAAGGATGACCGAAGCTGAAGGATGATAGTCTGAACTGAATTACGTATTGAATCGCCAATGAATCCCAATATCAATTCGGAGATCGAAGTTACACTGCTGCTGAGCCACAATGGCAATCGACAGTCAATATGATGGAGAAGTCATCGACGGAGCAACGAAATTTCAAAAGAGGGAGATAGCCGTGTCTACACGATCAAGTCCTACCGACAAGTCAAAAGCCCACCTTGAGGCAGTCTACCGAGACACGCACCAACAAGTCTACAAGTAGTCGACCGACAAGTCTACCGAGAAGTCAACCGGCAAGTCTACAAAGTTGACCTAGATGCTACTGAAGCCGCCTGTGAAGAGCAAAACCAGGAAGTCGACCGGATGGTCACCGAAGCGGACTTCCAATGACCACTGGCCTGGTCGAGCAATATCTGAGTCAATGACACATACCGGTGACTACTGGCTGCAAGATACATTCTACAGAGCATGCGGAAGCTATGAACAGAGCTCAGACAGCGCTAGCCCGCTTGAACTTGGTAAGTATAACGATTGAAGAGAAACTTACATGTTAGGTGTCTATGAACGAGACTACACGCAATTGACGTATACGATTGACAGCCACTACAGATGCCGGCAGCGGACGCTCCCATCGATGCGAAGTCGTGAGCAGAAGCTCTACTGCCATGACGAATTCCAACAATGACCTACTCCGAGATACACGAACTACAAGTGCAGTACTGGATGGCAGGTCGGATGCTGTATGAGTTTGGGAGTGGAGACAAGGAGGAATTGAGGTTCAAGACTCAGGAGCGGAGGAAATGGGTCAATAGAGTTTTGGAACTTCTGACTGGAGAAAAGTTATCAATTGGGCGTTCCTTCCTTCTGTATCTCTTCTGTTCTCCATACTTCATTACTTCTTTGGATCTCGGCCAAGTACAAATGGTGTTGGCACGGGTTTTTACGACCTCCAGATCACAGTCAAGTGGAGGTGGAGTTTCCCTGTGCACTGGATCCGCCACGAGGTCAACCTGGGCGGTACTGATTAGTTGTGGGACTTAGGGGTGCGTATGATTGCGTACGTCGAATGAGTGTTTGATTACTCCCTTTCATTCTCTTCTATTGTACCGGCTTTTGCAGCCCAGGATGTCTGCGCCTAACGAGGGGGATACTGTAACGGCGGCACATGGCCCAGGGCTGGGTGACGGCCGTTCTATATAGTCGGCTCACCACGAGACTTTGATCTCTAGCGATATTCTTAGCTATATACATCTACATCTACTATCACTTGCATCCACGTTTGCAACCGGATTCCTATAATTACCATACGTATACCTATGAGGCCAAACGCAGGCATATGTGCCCTTACAGAGGAGTATAACAAAGTCACCTCACGATCAGTTTTCTTCACAAACTAGGATAATATCTATCAAAGTCCGCACAATTATGCTGCATATTATCTATTGAAAATCGTTAGCAGAGAAGGTTTCTGTTGTCATCACTGTGATCAACGTTTAATACTGTTCATCAGGTGCTACTATGATCGGCCTTATCATATACTACGTCAATGCGGCATTGTGCAGATTATGTCAACGCTCGAGCCTCAAGCAGCAGATAACATTGGCATAATACAATATATACATAAGTTTGCTAGCTGGCTGTATGCCCACTCAATGAACAGCGAGAACTGATAGGCTGGTAGGATGTGTTCTTCAGTAACGATCCTTGACCGGTAGGTGGATCCTGAGGAGACTGTGATGTTTACACAAGGAGCTTGAAAGGAAGCAATCACTGTTGCTGCTCGACTGACAGGCCTCATATTAAATGAAGTAGTAGGTCGTACACATACAGTTTGAGTGTAAAACGCCTAGTCATGCTAACCTTCCAATGGGATATAGTGCATGTTGGTTTCCTGGAGATAACATGGCGTATCCTTGCTATGACCTTTACAGTCGTGATCCGAACAAAGGTGAGCTTCTATCCAAGTTGCTAGTATACAAATTCGAGCATATAACAAGGAAAGGTAGGATGTGTATGATTCTGATTTCTGTTTCTCAGCTGGGTATCATGGGATCAAACGTGCAGTGAAACACCACAGTTCGTGACAAATAAGATGGATATAAGAGGCCTTCATTCCGCGGAAGGTCACTGCTTCCTTCAATATGCTCAACTATGCTCCGCTTCATACAAAATCACCAAATGAAATGATGATTTGTTTACCACCATCTTTTGTGTGAGGGGGGTGCTTTCCTCGAAGTATATATACTTATGCACCACCCTAGATACTATATCCTTCCTAAGCGTATCTCCAAACAAAATAAATCAGTAATCGATAAAGGTCAAATATGTAAATGGGACAAATGGTAATTGTGGTTTCCGATGCGTCCAAGAAAATGGCAACTAAATCCAATTGAGGTGTAAGGCAATACTGGCAGTACATATAACCCTCGATCTTAAGTTTCCAGAATTGCCAATCTTGTTCTAAGTCTTGCAACTTGTTTCCTTTCGTTTCTAAGTTGTGTCCTTGATTTTGGTACAGGATAAACTTTCCCTTTTCAAGTTTGTCCTAAAGGATCCACTTCATACTGACTCTGAACAGATGGCTGATATTCTGCGGATCCTGAATCTCATTGAATATCTCGAGGTGTTGAAGAAATCTACCATTCAATATGTACTCATATCAATTCTAGTACTTCTTTAATGTTCGATCATTCGGAGGGGAATTTTCGATTATCAATAATGTAGCGTAATACCGGATCGAGTTGAACTGATACAGCTATCCACCAGATGCACTCTGCTTTGAATAGGTGTTGTCATTGCTCGAAAGTAACCAGGAACTTTGCTAAGGTCCCCAATATAATATCAGCTTCGTCCTCAAAGGTAATACTCATCTGAGGTGCGGGGCTGCCGCTACAAAGCTAATATATTGAATAATATTAATAATAGATATAGGAATCATAAAAACGCAATAATATTTCAAGGTCTTCTTTGCTGGCAGGTCTTTCTGACTGTTCACTGCTAGAGCGTCTTCTTCTCATTGCCGGAACAATGTGATCTCGTTAAAGTCGGACCCTTCATTCATGCTTGACTTAGGTATCTCTCCTATGACATTATGATTGAATGATAGCTTATCTTTGGGAGCATCTTAAGTGCCTCATTGATAGTGCATCAGCAACGACCCTAGTTTCCGTCTGAAACACCCGGGTGTTCCGGACAGCTCTGACGGCTCTGACGTAACCTCATACCCTCTGACGGAGAATTCCACACTTCCTGTCGCCCAGGTGATGGGTCGTGTTGCATACTCATCTCGATTACTTTGCGCCTGCACTACGCACCATCAGAACAACACATGTGTTACACTCTTCGCAGGGGCTGCAGTTATGCTGTAGCCGTTCACACAACGCCTGGCAATGTTTATGCCTTTCGTCGGCCGATAGCCACATTTTACCTCTCCGCTATCGCTATATATCGGATGCCCCACTCGCCCCATATATGGTTAGCTTTGAGATTTTGTCACATATTGCAATACAGTCTTCGCTTCAGATACCTCGCTTGCCATTGCATTTGCTTTACCATTATCGTATTTTACAGGTCTGAAATATACAGTCCAATCTTCACACTCTCTGGTACAATGCCCTCAGTCCTCCACATTCTGCGTTGATCCATCATTGGCTTGCAATGCTTCTTCCTCCTCATCCGCATCCGGATCGACACCATCGTCGCCCTCATACCCGTTGACATAACTGGTTCCGAGGTCAAACCTCTCGTGTCCCGTTGCGGGCCGTTGTCGCTGGCTTGCAGTGGGGATGGCATCGCGATCGTCCATTTCATCACCTTCATCTTTGGAATCCCCGCTGCCCCCTGGCATCCCGAAATCAAGTTCATCATCCGTGCAATTGTTGTCTATCGGGATGTTTGGGTCAGTGCTTCTGATCTCAGGCTCCTCAAGCGCCACTTCGGAGGCCAAATAATCAAGAAGAATAGCATTGGCAACACGCACTGCTGCCAGGCTGATCATCACAGCAGGCGTTGGGTTCTCCGCCTGTTGGATCTGACGCTTGACTGTGGTAAGAGTGTTGTTATACACTCTCCGTTGGTAGCTCTCTGGTAGTGTGTTCCAGGTAATCATCAAGAACGTATACGTGTCTGCAACGCCAGGTGAGGTTAACAACTTGCGACCCGTTACAGCACAGCAGGATGCGATCTTACCACTGCCATTCTTGTGGTTGAGGTAGTTGGAGCAATCAGGTCTGTCCGCTCTCAGCTTTGACTTGGAAGCTTTCGGATGAACACCTTTGTTCTTTTGCCACTCCAGGAGAGCATGGTGCAATGCGGTGCATGTAAACATGATCAGTTGCAAGGGTATGTGACCGTCCTTGTCGTTAATCATGCAATTATAAAATCCATCAGCATACTTACCGCAGTTATTCGCCCAATGATGAAATTTCATGTAGATAAACTGCGGGATGGCTTCCGCCAGGAAGTATAATGGACGCTAGCCATTCGTTATCAGCTTTTGACTCTCTCTGCGTTGGATTTGAACCGTGTACACCACCTTCCACACGCTCTGCTACCAGACAAAGATACTTATTGTCTGCCAGAAGGGAATCAATGAATTCCAACCGCTCTGCGGCAGATTCAAAGTGGTGGAGATCATAAAGCTCTGCAATGGTGTCCCTTGCTGATTGAATGAAATGGGATTTAACCTTATCGACTTGAATGCAAACCTGGTACCGGTTTGAGCGTGTAATATCCACCGTGGGCTGTTGATTCAGCATACCTCTTTCAGGATCTCCTTTGTGCATGCCTCGAATACTATGGACCAAATGTTGTTTTGCTGCATAGTGGTGTTCCAGTACGTCTCAATTATCTGCCAGTGTGGGGCTTCAGCTAATGCTTTCGCAATGTGTCACGTTGCATAACTTACAATCTCCAAGTCGCTTGCACTCATAAACGGCCGTCTGTTCAACATGTAGAGCTCCAGGAGTCTGCCCGTTGCAAATACATGATGTGACATGTCTGAGGAACCAAATCGATGGATGCTGCGACTGCCGGAGACAATTGATTAAGGTGTAGACACCGCCTGCGGTAGCAATTGCCACTGCCTCTGTCTCTGATTCTTCTCGGTAGCTCATGTTCGCAGTGGATTTGTAATGATCGCGCGGGCTTCTGGATTCGGTATGGGGGTAGGCAGGTTTTCAAGCCCGCTGCGAGGAGTGGGAGTGCTAGCAATGCCAGAGGCGGGGCTGGATACAACACGACGCGTTGAGTCTGTCTGTATCGTTCCATTGGGAGCTGGTGTGTAACAACTGCATGTACCCGGCGTGGCGGTTGGAGTAATTATTGACCGTCACTGAGTAGCGGACGGGGTGCAAGTCACGCATTGAGTGATATCTGCAACACGAGAATTGTTCTGCGAAGATGAGGGGGTGGAGTTCTGACCTTGGATTGTACAGGGTACGGAAGTCCCTCCTTGAGAGGAATCCCCCTCGCCAGCTGGTACGGAAACGCGTCTCTTAGCAGGCGGAAGTTGAGAAACCCCTGAAGGCCCATACTTTTGTTGATTCTGACGATTAGCAAGACTTGAACATTTCGTACGACCGGAGTCGTGTCAGGGTGAGGGCTTTGGGAAGGCACATTCTGATATAGCTGTTCGACGTTAAGAAGGTAGGAATAATATCCTCTGCATGCATATGCAATGGCAGGTGAGGTAGACTCCAATTTGAGCGACCATGGACGGATTCGACTGAAAAGGGAGGCGCAGTGTAGACCGCACTAGACACTAAACCCTGACATTACTTGGGGACGAGATCCCTTCAAAAGTATTCAATCATGCTGTTTACCGCCATCAGATCAAACCCAGATCAAACTGAGCATTGATATTCACTGTTACAGCAACGTCTGAAGGTCCATTTGCACCGCTTGAAGGGTGTTTATGCCATCTTGGCCTGATTGCCATCGTATAGCATTCATTCTTGGCACAATACTTCGAACCATCAATTGTGTATATCTTCAGCTTCCCAGTGGGAATCCCCCTTTGGCAGAGCTAAAAGCATTGCAAAGCGAACAATGACGTATTCTGTATCCTATGACATCAGTTGCGTGTGCTTTTTCCACTGCTAGGTGTTGGTAGCCATGTTGGATGGTTGCACAGTTGGGACAACTTGAGAACTACTCAGTTTGCTCTGAGATGCACGAGGTCTGAGCAGTAAAAGTGCTATGTGATGCCAAAGCAACGCCCAGCGTCGCAAACTGTCCTCATCGCATGTACTAAATCTCGTCTCGAGGCTCCTCATTCATGAGGTGCCTGGTGGTTGTGCAAGATGAAGGCTGGGCCGTTTTGTGTTCATTAACCACCAAAAAGCAGGATATGAACCAAATCGCAGGAACTCAAGTATATATATCCCTTCGTCCCTCCGACACCTCGATTCTCTTTTCCTCTCGTATTAAACACACATCCAGTAATTAAACACACCTCCAGCATCCTGAACTATCTTGACATCACATGACTTGCACAAAACAACCCCTCTCGTTCCAAAACACACCCGATAACCTACACAACTTTGTACGTTCACTCTGGGCTTCCTTCCGCTACGTTCAACTGTATCATAATGCTAATGCCTCGGATGTAGATTCATGTTCAACTCGCAGCGATGGCACCGAGGGGCAGCCGTAAAGGAAAGGGGAAGGCACCTGCTAGGGCAAAAATGCCGACATTGGTTATAAATCGATGCCTGTCATTGGATCGGGACTGTATAAAGGGATTCATCTCGGACCACATCCGTGGACTCATACGGATATACAATGTTTGCGGCGTCAAGGATGAGAGGGCCTGGGACCTCTTTTAGGATATAATCTTTCTTGCTCCAGTCATGACTTGCCACTTTTCACAATTCCAGCTGATGTGGCCCCACCGGAGAAGCAGCAGTTCACCTTTTCGGGAGTGGTGGGCAGCAGTCCGCTGATGTATGGGGCAAATGTTCGACAAAACCCCCAATCAAATGAACAATTGGAGGTGGGACAACCCCCGTGCCTTCGGGGATCGAGTCGATTGCTCCCATCCGCAGACAACCTGCTCGTGAAAGGTTAAACACACCGGCGAGTGTTTCTCTTGGTACGGTAGTGATGCTCTCACGGCAAAGATTGAGCGACCAAGCTGCCAGCAGTACAAGCCAGGCGACTTCCTGGCCGTTAGACCACTGAATTGGGATGAGATAATCGACGAGGATGATGCTGATGAGAACTGCGCAGATCCCGGTGGGCCGAGCAGTGGAAGGAGCAGTCCTGGTGACCGCAATGACGATGACAATGGCGAGGGTGAGGAGAACACGCAGCGCACTGAGAAAGTGACCAGGAATGGGAAGGGAACAAAGGACGGGAAGGGGAAAGGGAAGGGGAATGGGAAAGGGAAGGGGAAGGGGAAGGGAAACGGTAATGGGCAAGGTATTGTTAAACAAACCCCAGGGGGAGATGATATCTCTTGTGGCGTTGCTTGGTAGTTGCAGAAGGCAAGGTATGAGGCAGACTCGGACACGGAGGGCTAACTAGAGCGGGTATATTTAGAGCCGGAAACATTGCCTGCCATGTCAATATCCTCAGATGATGATACCGACTCTACAGAGATGTCAGATGGCGAATATGACTCAGAACATGATTCTGATGTTGATATGCGCATGGAGGATGATCTGGACGCACCGGACAGCGTTGATTTAGACGGAGCTGTGGATATGGAAAGGGATGGTGACGATAATGAGGAGGAAGATGAAGAGGAGGAAGATGAAGAGAAGGAAGATGAGGAGGAGGTGGAGGAGGAGGTGGAGGATGAGGAGGAGGATGAGGATGAGGATGATGGCAAAGAACCTCGGATGATTGGCCAGGGAGAGATGGTAAATACATCGGCTGACGATGCTGATACCATGGTAGACGATGAGACAACTGTGCTACCCGAGCAATGCCAGGAAATGGGCAAGCATAACCCATGGCCACACCTTCCGGTGCCTGCCCCACGGCCACAAACCCCGTAGCCTCCCCCACGACCACGAACTCTGGAGACTGATACCCTCAGTGGGCTAGAGTTTTTGTGGCTTGAGACGCCGCAAAAACCTCGCCCAGCGGAGCCAACTTTGGGAGAAGCTGAGGCAGCCGGAAACACCTCGGATGTCAATGTGGAGCAGCAGCTACTCGGCGAATCGGCAGGTGGCAACAGTCTCCCCACTGTCCCTCTCCCGGATGTCCCTCTCCCGGGTGTCTCTCTCCCTGATGTCACTCTCCCCGATGTCCCTCTCCCTGATGTCCCTCTCCCTGATGTCCCTCTCCCTGATGTCCCTCTCCCTGATATCTCTCTCCCTGATGCGCGCCTGGATGGCATGGTAGGCGAGGAGTGAACCAGTCCTCTCGTTGCAGAGGAGGTGTGCATTTGGGTTAGAGTCGGGTTCTTGTCTTGTGAGTTTCCTTTGCTGTAATCTATTCATCTCAGGGACTGATTAAGGCACGTGTGGAGGTGTTTGGTTCGTTTGGGTTAGGGTGGTGGGCTTGTTCATTTCCTTTATTGTAATATATTTATCTCAGGCATTGATTGTTACACGCGTCGCGAGGTTTTTCAATTGCTCAGGGTTTATTTTTTATTTATCCACAGTATTATGAGACAACGCACATGCAGTGTTTTTGCAACTCCTGGCGTGATGGTTTTGAGGCTCAATATATCTCTCAAGTATCGTGAGCTTATACCCACACCAGACTGCTCAGGCCCAGCTCCAACTTTCGTCCCTGTCTACAGTGAATACTCCACTCCTCCCGTGTCGTCGACAATGCCAGAGAAGACCCGATTTCATTGCCCTGAATTTTCAAGCCAAACGAAGTTCACCTCAGACAGCTGGTGACTTAAACATATCAAATTACACCATCCTGAACATCTTCAAGTTGCAAAGAATCTGACTGTTTGCAGTGTGCCCAGAGGCATTGAACCCGCTCAGCGTCGTGAATTTAACGCGAACAAAGATTCAGTCGAAGACTTGGACGCGTTTCCCTACCTCGAACAGATTGATATCATCGCAGACTCGGAGTCTCAACCACCGCTACCTCCTCTGCCACGGACGGAATCATACCCTGGCGCCGGCGCTCCTCTGAGCAATTACATTCCTGAGCCATGGGAACGCGACACTCAGGGTTTCCTTGAGACGAACCTACAGAACAATCCCTACTACCCATTTGCAACGCGTGAAGACTACAAATATATCCATTGTGGGATGAAGAAGAAGGGTATGAAGACATACTATGACAATGTGCTGAAGGAAGAAAACACTGCCCTGCGTTTCCCAAGCTTCAAAAACGGGGATTGCGTCCAGAAGCTTGTGGCTAGCATGCCAGATGATCAGGCTCTTTGGGAGTGGGAACTACACACTCTCGAGGATATAAGATGGAATGACAATCACCAACGGCCTATCAAATACTGGAGTCGAGACATCATCAAAAGCATGAGATGGTTGATGCGGCAGCCAGCCTATGCCGAGCATCTCATTTACGGCCCTCAGCGTTGCTTTAACAGCAATACGCCACCGAAATGCCTCTATACTGAAATGCACACAGTGGACTGATGATGGGAGAAACAGATACACGGAGATACTCGAGGATAATAACGTGCTAATTGAGGTTAAGGCAACGCTCAGACCGGGGGATACAGTGGTTGCCTTGATCTTCATGTCCGACGGAACACATCTCTTGAATTTTGCTGGCGACAAGAAAGAGTGGCCTGTATATATGACAATTGGCAATCTATCTTTGAAGATCCGCCAGATGCCCTCAATGCACACCATTGTAATGGTCGCTCTCCTGCCAATTCCGATCAAGAACCGCAATATACCTCCGAAGCGGCTGGATGAGCCGCGGCAAAGAAACTGAGTGGTGCTGAACAAAGTACTCCGGCAGGGACTCCAGCCTCTCACTTTTGAACAAAATCCCAACGCCGAGAGCGGGTATTGCAACGTGCTCTGTGCACATGGCAACTTCAGGCGTTGCAAACCGGTTTTAGCAGCATGGCTGGAAGATTACCCTGAGTATAGTGAGATACATCATCTCGAGCAGCATGTCTGATTTTGGTGCGAATGTTCAAAGAACAAACTTGGATATTATGTCCCTTCTGACAAGCAACACCCCCGGCGGGATCACAACCTATATAGAATGCTCAGCGATGCCAACACCAAGGCAGCTGATGCCCAACACTCGTCGCGCCATGTCCACCGAGGATTCAACGTGTTTCGACATGTTCCCTGTATTGTGAGCGACCTCCCGAAGCCTGACCTCCTCCATACAATGCAGATCGGCATGCTTGAGCACCTCCAGAAGTCGATTTTCCACTTCATGAAGACGCACGAACGGCTTGACAAGTACAATGCAATCTGGTTATCCGTGCCTGCTTACCATGACCTCACATCAAAAAATAAGTCATATGAGGAAGTTTCTCAATGGAATGGGCAGGAGATGAAAGAAATGAGCCGGTACCTGCTTGGAGTTGTAACCCAGTCGCTACAAGGCAGAAGCCCTGCTCAGCATCCCGCATTCAATCGCGCAATTGAGTGCACACAGCCATTGTTAGAATTCTATATGTATGCTCGATATAAATCTCACGATGATGCAAGTTTGAGCTACATGGAGGATGCCTTGCATCGTTTTCACACCTGCAAAGATGTTTTCTTACTCGGGCGAGCCGGCAAAAAGGCGAAGGCCAATGCCAATGCCCTGAGAAGGGAACTCGTGAAGAAGCGAAAGGTAGACGAGGAAACAAATGCTGACACTTGGACACTGTCCAAGAAGCGGCGTGAAATGAACGCCTGGCGAGATTATATCAGCCATGAGATGGACGTTGCCAAGGAGTTGGATGCTGACTTCAACTTTCCGAAGAACCACTTGATGTCTCATTGGGTCGAACAGATTCATCAATACGGAGCCTTGCAACAGTATTCTGCCAGGAGACATGAACAAGCACATAAAACGAACCTCAAGGGAGGTTGGAACGCCTCCAATCACAATCTCAACTACCTACCGCAAGAAATCACCTTTCAGTGTCGCATTCTCTAATTCGAAATCAGAGAGCTCAATCTCCAAGTCCTCGCTCAGCGTCGGGAGAACAGCGCTGCCGCCTGCATAGTCCTCCCTTCCGGTGTTGATCTGGCAGCCCCCCTGGGCACCCAGTCATATGCAAAGCCTGAATTCATGGGGCCCCAAAACCGCCGTGATGGAAAGCATCCTGACGCTATGATCAAAGACTTCAGAGCATTACTCGACAATACACAAGACGCGACGCACCGCTTGGCAATATACTGGGGCACGCGAGAGTTTATCAAGCATAATAGTTGTAACAAGACGTATATATCGGATGAACAACTGCATGCAATGGAGCTCTGTATTTATCATGGTATCAAGGTTCAAGTTGAGGGTTTAGATGGTGAACGCATATCTCAGATGTGTCCATGCACAGGAAGCCGGAGCTGGCACGGAGGGGATCGACAGAACGACGGGGTATGGGTAAAGCAACGCCTTGGGAGGTGTTGTAGCGCGCTGAATGGGCGTCTCCCGTGGCAACTGCAACGACTATTCAAAATCAAACTCCTAAACAAGGATGGAGCTTTCGTTGAGTACTGGTTAGCCCTGGCGCTCACTACAATATCTGAAAACTTGGGTAATTTGGATCCCGTCTCGGAATTTGTACAACTGAGAAAAGCACCGGCAGCTGTTGCTTTGCAAGTTTTCAGGGTGGGAAATACTGTTGGCTGCGCGCACGCCATCCCAGAGATAGCTACTAGTAGTAAGACAGGAGACAGACGGAACGAGCGATAGATTGTCAACAGCCACATAGATCTGGCAACTTGGAATGATCTGTATAATTAGTAAAGAGAGAATTGCATTTTGCGTGCAGGTAGAAGGAACGCGAGGAGAGATTTTTGCAGCGTCACCAATCGCCTTGCAATCCCGTATAATTAGTAAAGAGAGAATTGCATTTTGCGCGCAGGAAGAAGTACCCCGAGGAGAGATTTTCGCAGCTTTACCCATCGCATTGCAATCCCGATGCAAGCGCATACCCAAAGAACCCATTCCGACGTATTGTAAGGGCACGTATGCCTGCGTCCGGCTAAGTAAGAGAATAGATTATACTTGTAGGGATACGGTTGCAGACGATCAGAGTGACTGCACTTGTCTGAGTATGTGGTAAGATTCTCGGTAAGGATCATAATCCTCACGAGCAGTCTATTTAAGGTTATCGCTTACCCGGCCGCATGACGTGCCAGCGTTACAACCCTAACCTCTAGTCTAAGACCTCGCCATTACATTATCCCCTCTCTAGCCGCAGACCTCCTGGGCTGCATATCCGCATACAAAGAGAAAGGCAAACAAACAAACAAGAAACAAATCCCGCAATCGTCCTGCGGATACAGTGCACGGGGAAACTCCACCTCCACCTGACTGTGATCCGAAGGTGGTAAAACCCATGCCAAGGCCATTTGTACTGGACCACATCCTATCACAAAAGAAAAGAGAAAAAACGCCAATTTGATCCATTTCCTCCACTATCGCGGCTTCCTTCGGTGGCTGAGATGGGATTCGTCCACCAGCTCCTGAGCATTCCCGAGGTTTTCCGCTGGCTCCCAACTCGTACGGACATATCCGTATCTGGCCCATCGAACGAGATAATGAAGCTTCCGATAATGCCGTTTGGAGTCGAGTATGCGATCAACTTCCCATTCTTCCGAGTCGTTGATGATCATCGGGTGAGGTTCGCTCGATGGCTGGCCTGAGACTGGGGGTGTGTACCGATTGAGTTGTGACACGTGGAAAACGTTGTGGTTCCGCATCATCTTCGGCAGGTCTAATTTGTAAGCGTTCTAATTGATGACTTTACTCACAGTGTATGGTCCCGCGCGTAGTGTTAGCAACAGGTCCAATTTCCCGGGTCGGTTCCAGGTCCAGTTCCACCCGAAACCGGACCGTTGCAACGGGTCTTACCACACGAAAAACCCGGACCGTTGCTTTTGGGCCGGTTTCCACCGGAAAACCCGGCGCTGGCAAGCCCGGCATTTTCCCTCCAATTAAGTATTTGAGTTCTGATTGTATCACAACATGATCAGTACGTCGAATGTCCAGTTTTAGCCGCTCTTTCACCTCCAGCATTCAGATTTACGATGGGACCAATATTCGTTGAGTCGCTATCGAAAACCCGCAAATTTCGCCTGAAATTGTGCGTTTTTTCAAAGCCACTCAACGAATATTGGTCGGATCGCCAACCTGAAAGCGGGAGGTGAAAGAGCAGTTAATTCTGTACAATCTACGTATTGATCATGTCATGATACGATCACAACTCATATACTGAATTGGAGCCAAAGTTGCAGGAACCGTAATATGGAACTGCGGTCCGGGTACAACCCTGGCAAAATACCACGCGTTTATGCCAGGTCCGGGTAACAACCACACCATGACAAAGCGGTTCAGGTTTTTGGCCGGGTTTGGAACTGGACCGAACCGAACCGCCGGCCAAAAACCGGACCGCTGGCGGGTTTCCCGGACCCGTTGCTAACACTACCTGCGCATTTGTAGTCGAGCTTCCCAGAAGGCCTTGTTGTCGAGAAGTGCTTGGACGAGAGCCACACTGTGTCTCCAACGTTGAACGTAATTTCTTTTCCGCCGGCGTACTTCGTCTGTCGCTGCTGTGCTTCCAGTATCTTTTCACGGAGAGTCCGATGCATCTCTGCCATTCCCTCGAACGTAGCGTCCGCCTGGTCCTCTGACTTCAGATGTGATGCTTTCGGTGCTTTGAACTGCATCTCAGGGTTCCGGTGGTACATGGCCCAGAACGCTGTCATCCTCGTCGAAGCATGGACTGAGTTGTTGTACGCGAATTCCACCAGGGGAAGGAGTTCGGCCCAGTTATCTTGCTCATAGTTGCTGAAGGCTAGGAGGTACTGTTCCATGGTCTGGTTCTGCCGCTCTGTCTGGCCGTCGGTCTGCGGGTGGAAGGCGGTCGAGAGTCGGTGGTCGATGCTCATATGGGAGCAGACCCGAGTCCAGAATCGGCTGGTGAACTGCGTTCTGCGGTTGGTGACGATATTGTTTGGTACGCCATGCTTGCAGATCACGTGCTCGAAAAAGATACGTGCCAATTCTGGTGAGTCGATATCCTTTCGGCAGGGCAGGTAGATCGCCATCTTGGTTAATCAATCGACTATGACCAAAATCCCTGTGTATCCCGACTTGGTTGATTCCGGTAGGTCGGTGACGAAGTCCATAGTAACTCCGTCCCAGGGGAGGTACTGTGGTGGCAGCGACATATTAGCTCCATATCATGCGTGGCGCAGTGCGTTGATTCGGTGGCATACTTCGCAACCAGCGACGTACTTCCGTACCGTGGTGTCTAGTCCTCGCCAATACAAGTCTCTAGATACGAGTTCAGCAGTTCTAAGAGCTCCAAAGTGACCAGATCCAGGGTTATCGTGGAAAAGACTTATCACTTGGTTGCGGAGTGCTTCTGGCACGTATATTCTCCCCTCAATGGTGAGAGCTCCTGCGCTAACTTTCCACTGCATGCCTGTGTCCTTATCCTTGGATCCATCTTGCCCACCGATTTTATTCTTCATGTCTGTCGCTAGTGCATCGGTATCCTGGGCTGCCTCAATTGCTGGTAGGAGATTATTGAATGGCTCATGGGTGGTGACCGCCAGGGTTGCCAGGAGCCGTGCAGTAGGTCTTTCGTAGCCTTCTTTGTAATCAGGTCGTCTTGATGGTCCATCTGCAGGGTTCTTTTTTCCTTCCAAGTGTTCAATAACGAAGTTGTATGATGAAAGGATCTCAGCCCATCTCGCTTGTCTCCGGGAGAGCACTTTTGATGTTTGAAAATACTCGAGATTCTTGTGGTTGCACTGTATCAGGATCTTATGATTGGCTCCCTCGAGATAGTGTCGCCGTTGCCTCAAAGTCTCCACAATGGCCAATAGCTCCCGATTGTACGTGGCATAGTTCTGTTCGGCAGGGGAGCATTTTTGCGAGTAGAAGTTGACCGGTCTGAGAATGCCGAAACCGTTGTACTGGTTGAGAATACCGGTGATTGCGAAGCCACTTGCGTCCATCTGGAGAATGATAGGCTTTGCCGGGTCAAAATGCTGGTGGATCGGTGCTTCGGTAAATGCCTTCTTGAGCTTCCGGAATCCGAGCTGTGCCTTTCGGGTCCATTCCCCTCTGCTTGTCGATTTCTTTAGTAAGTCGGAAATTGGTGCCGTTACTTTGGCGTATTTGCGGATGAATCATCGGTAGAAGTTTGTGAAGCCTAGAAGCACTTGAACGTCTCGGATTGACTTGGGCGTAGGCCAGTCTTCGATGGTTGATATACGGTCTGATTCCATGACGATCCCGTCAGAGCTGATGATAAATCCGAGGAATCCGATCTCCGAGGCTCCCAACTGGCACTTTTCGGCTTTTCAATACAGGCCGAATTGGCGCGGTCGTTCAAGTACCTTTTTTACGTGATCCTCGTGCTCTTTCTCATTGGTCAAGTAGATCAGTATGTCGTCTAGGTAGCATATGGCGAAGTCATCAATGTAAGGTCGTAGGCAGTCGTCAATGTAGGCCTGGAATGTGGCTGGCGCGTTCGTTAATCTGAAAGGCATAACTCGGTATTCGAACTGGCCATAGCGTGTCCGGAATGCGGTCTTATATTCGTTGCCTTCTTTGATTCGGATAAGGTGATAGGCGTTCCGGAGGTCCAGCTTGGTGAATATCCGGGCTCCACGCATTCGGTCGAGCATCTCCGAGATAAGGGGTAGGGGGTACCGGTTCTTGACTGTCCCCAAATTGAGCGCCCGGTAGTCCACACATAGCCGTAGGCCGCCGTCTTTTTTCTTCGCAAACAATATCGGTGCTGCTGCCGATGATGATGACCGCTGGATGAAACCGTTTGATAGGTTCGTCTCTATGTATGCCTTCAGAGTTCAGAGTTCGAATTCCGAGAGGTTGTAGATCCGTCCGTATGGTATCTTGAACCAAGGCTCCAGGTCAATTGCATGGTTAATTGGGCGGTGCGGTGCCAGTGTTTCAGCCTTTGTCTTGCTCAAGACATCAACGAATTCCGAGTACCTTGCTGGGATGAAGTTCCCGTCGTCTGTCGGTACTCTCCTGTCTGCTGCATCTGATCTGTGTTAGCTTAATTATTCCAGAGCAAGGAAGTGAAGGAGAAGAAAGGAGTAATCCAGGAGGCCTTGTCATTAATGGTTCGCCCACAAAGGAGCCAAGCCCCGCCGTCCTGTCACTCCCTTCAGGTCCCAGCGAGCCAGTAGCAGTCATTCAAGCGTCTCCTCGGACGGGCTTTTCTGCCCCAACTACCGCCGCTGCTCCCTGCTCGTCGCGTCCAGCGCTTGGGTCTTATTACCTGGTGAATCCAAGGTGATGTCTTCCAAAGCCGCTCCCAGCAGTCCTGTGCATTCCCCGATCCGTAGGGCAAATGCTGCGACGACCTCGTCGCTAGCTAGAAGGTCGTCGAATGCGGTTGCTCCGAGTGTCTCTATACTCGGACCGCACCCCAAGAGCTTGTCATTTTCGGCTTCTGAGACCTTCCATGCCACTGCCGTAGTCATCGGTGTCATTTCCTCTACTCCACTCGCACTCGGTGATCGTAGGGCAGTCAATCAACGGTGAGCCCAGTCGATGTCAGGATATCTTGGGTGAAACCATGGTAGGCCAATTGCTAGATCGTACACGCGTATTGGTACGACTAGCACGTCTGATTCATTAACGGGTGCGAGACAGTCCAAATACTGGTTTGTGATCCGCATCTTCCGGCTGTCCTTCGCATGTTGCATCACTCCTCCATCCAGGCTGAGGGTGGTGATGTGTCCCGCCTCATGTGATATCCCGAGTCGCTTGAGAAGCCTCGGTGCCATAAAGATGCTGGTTGCGCCGCAGTCGATAAGAGCCCGTACATGTTGAATCTCACCATTTCTGTCTCGTATTTGTACTTCGTGAATGATGTGTGCCGAATCCGGTGTTTCGGTGCCGCATAGATATTGACTTGTCATTCTTGCCCTCGGGCTCTCCAGGACGACTATTGATTTTAGTGAAATCCGATGAGGTTGAACTTCGTCCAGAGTTGCCATTAGTGCCTGTGCCCCCAATTTCTCCATTCCCAGCTCCATCTTGTCAAACCTCCCCCGCCGCGCTAGATACCGGGAGAGGTATGCTAGTTTTTGTTTGCTGAGTATTGAAGGATCGTTGGCGCGTGATTTGCCGATTGCTGCCTATGCCGTCTGTGTCTCTGCCTTTGCCATCTCCGGGGGCGAGACTATCTTGGTAGTTCGGTTTGGAGTACTTCGGGCATTGGAAAGCTTATGACCTTCGCCACCGCACCGTAGGCATTTCCCGTTGGCCTTCCGCGATGCCTAGACCTCCCCGGTTACCCATGGTGACAGAGGTAGATCTTTTCCGCCGCCGCCAGATGACTTATCGGGCTTGTCGGGCTTGTCGGGCTTGGATGGGTTCTTAGGTATGTCCTTCATTTCTGAGATTGATGGCCGGAAATTGCGCTTTTTCCCGCCCGGACGAGACGACTCGCCCGGTGGCTTCTGTTGCTGCTTGTCGTACTTTTCCGGTTCAGTTTCAACATCAGCTGCTCGATCAAAAAGTTCGTCAATGGAATTGAACTTCCCATTCTCTTTGGTAAACGGTTTGAGTTTGGGTAGTAGGTCGGCCTTCAAGCCCGCCCAGACCATATCGTACAGCATCGGTTGGAACTGCACTTCATCCCACTCTGGTTTTCACCAATTCCGCCATAGTCGATTGGCGTATGCTCGTACGTTCTCGTCGGCGTTGTAGTAGCCCTGCGGGAAGTGGTAGAATGATTTCCTAGCCACGTTGAGTCTCCGGTCCTTATCGCGGTACATCTTCTGTATTTCCGCAACGAAAAGGTCAAGATTGTTGAGGCAGGGCGAGTCGTTCTTCTGTAGGTCTTGGCCCCAGGTAATTGGGTCGAACATAGTCATCTTTTGCATGTCGCGATCGGTGTGGTAGGCCCAGCTTCCAAGGTGGTCTAGAGCATACTGAACCTTGTCCATGTCGTCGTGAAAAAGGTGTTTATGGGTTTGGAAGTTCGATCGAAGTGAGCCGAGGTAGGTTTCCAATTCTCGATCACCACCGCAATAGCGTTTCGGCTGTGCCATCTTAAACTTGTCCGTCACATGTGAGGTCGATGATCTGCGTGGTTCTAGTAGTTTGGTGTTATGCTCGAAGAGGAATTTGATCATCTTCTGCTGTCGTTCCACCATCTCCTCCAGGTTGATCCTGGATGGTGCAGTTGGCTCGTCATTATCATGCGCGGACTCGTTAGGTTCTGGAGTGTTGCGGTCATGACCGCTCTCTTCGTCGGAAAGGGGGTCCTCGTCGTCGTCGATGATTCTGTTCCCGCGATAGGAGTCTTCTTCGATTTCCGCCTCCGCTAGAACTCTTGGAGTCACTGATCCAGGGGTGATCCGACTGGCGAGGCTCGGAATATCGCGACCGATCGACGCGCGAATGGTCTCTGCACTCCCACGCTCATTGGCACTGCGTAGAGGAAGTCTATTCGTCCGTTTGGGAGGCATTGGGTGGTCAATTGCTTAGATTTGTAGGTTGTGTGCGTGTTGGGACGCATCTGGAAAAGGGGTAAAATTGAAAAACCGTGAGCGAAACGTATCTGGTGACTGAAAGACCGAGAATAGTGTAAGGGCACGTATGCCCGCGTCCGGCTAAGTAAGAGAATAGATTATTCTTGTAGGGATACAGTTGCAGACGGTCAGAGTGATCGCACATGTATGAGTATGTGGTAAGATTCTCGGTGAGGATCATAATCCTCATGAGCAGTCTATTTAAGGTTATCGCTTACCTGGCCGCATGACATGCCAGCGTAACAACCCTAACCTCTAGTCTAAGACATGGCCGTTACACGTATGGTCACAGTTGGCCACAACGCCACTGTGATCGTTTAAAATAAGAGACCGACAGAACGAGATGAAACGGTGAAACAGCGATCAGAGGGCGATATGGAACATGAAGCGTGGAATTGACACAGGGCGTGGAGTAATCCGCCACCGGGGTGTCTCTGATGGCTCTGGTGAAGCACGTCCACTCTGACGGACCCATTCTTCTCAGACGGAAATATTTTCTGCGGATGTGCCATGCTTCCCTTAGATTATCATGTTCATGCATGAGTGGTTTTGAAGCGTTACGCTCCCTTATCGGGCCATCCTCATATCATGATATCAAACGCACATTCTGACCGATCATAACTTCAACTTCGACATCTTGTTTCCCTTATTCTTCAGTAGTTGGAACATCTGCTGAAAGGTAGTCTAGAAAGTGCTTTATCACAATCCGTTTCAATATCTTTTGACTATTAAATACCTCGCCTTGACCTGGGTATTCGGCATTGCTTCAGAGACTTAATTTGGCGACCAACCAGTGCTCTGCCAATGTAGACTATGACACGTCACTATGATGTTGCAATGCATACTGACTCAACTCAATGAGCAGGTTGCTTCTGGCTTCTTATCTTCAGCCAATGACATTAATCCCTCAGACACTGCATGCTTAGGTCTCAACCTTCTGTAGACCGTGGAGTGCCACAAGGTGTTCTCATCACTATGTGCATGGGCTTGCAGATCCCTCTTTCTTGAATATTGCGTTATCGTCTGCTGCATACGTAATTCTCCGTAAGTGTAACTTAACTGTGTGTTTTCCCACTCGAAAGATATGGTAGGTGTGGCCAATACTCAGGCACACTGCTGAAGGGTTTTCACTTCCCAGTAATGGCGAGATAATTGCATCATCATAAATGAATCTGCTAGTAAAGGCATACCTATCACTAATTGATCGACATGTGGCCCAAGTGTAATCCTGCTAAAGATCACATGGCTGACAAGCCATGATGTCGTTCTTTACGGAGTAGGCGTTTTGCAGACATGCTACCATAGTTGTAGCTGCATATACCCACCTGCGATCCATCAGGTATCATTACCACTTCTTCAGGTGAACCGCTAACAGTGTGTTCAAATACCATATCTACGAACTGATCTCCACTGAAGACAACCAATATGGCTCCAACAGGTGGGCTGTTTGGCTGACAACAACGCCAAGAGGACAATGTGGGAGCATCAGATAATAATGCTCGAAACACACCAAGCAACAACACTCAATTCGGGCAACCGCCAAATCAATTACATTCACCACAGGGGTATTGTTACCCGCCTTCTCAGCCACCATTTACAGGCGCTCCCCAGTTCTACCACCCTGCCCCATACAACATGACACCAAGCTCACAACGAAGTTCTGGTGCAACCCAAGGATATCCAAGTAATGGGCCATCGTGGCAAGCATACGACTTCCCCCAAGGAGGATCTGGTGGACCTCAAATGTTCCCACCTCAGCAATTCACAGGTCAGGGGCTGTCATCTCCAGATGCAACTCAGGTGACTCCAGCACCGCCTGAAAACATTCCAGTCATTCGGCCGACATCTTCTGCCACAACTCCATACAGACGAGTTCCCGGCGCACCTGGGAGATCCCTCAGTAGCCTCCCAACAAAACGATTTCAGCCAGCTGCAGAACCACGCAGGACAGATGTTGCACGGATTGCGGATTTCCCCCAAATATCGGATATTTCTTATGACTAATTTGATGCAGATTATGTAAGCGATGTTTCATTGGAGTTGGGCGGGGCCAGAGGCAAAGCCCTAATCCGCTTGAAGCAAACGGAATTCTCCTTGAAGCAATTTGTCAAAAAAACGGGGCAGCCCAACCTTAGTACGTTCAACAAGTGGAAGAAAGTGAGGGTGGCAACGTTTCTGGAGAAGAAGAATCAGTCCATTATCCCGGGACAGAACCATTTGAAACAGTTGGGAGATGGACCCCCGCACTAAGAGACAGCGGTTGCACATTGGCACAATGTATTTTAGACACTGGAAGCCTCCAAGAGTGTCTGAGAGGATGTGGAGTGTAAACTTAGATGCATCAATTTCAGGAGAGTATCAGACCCCAGGAGGGCATTCTAGCCGGCCTTCAGAGTAACTGGGAGCGCCAACGACAAGCCTGGGAGCGCCTGGGAGTGCCGGCGACAAACCTGGGAGCACCTCGAATCACAGTAGAGCCGTCTGGGAAAAACATCATCTTCTTTGGGAATGCTGCTGGTGCGCCTGGAAATCATAGCTACTAGTTATTGTTCAACGATTATTAAAACTCATGTATTCAGTTTGTATTCTCATCTATGTATCTATGTATCTATATAACTACCCATCTACACACGGTATATCTGGACTGGCTTCAGGCGGTACTTGAGAGCAATTCGAGGTATGCCTGATAATGATGATCGAGTGAACTCAGAGATACATTCTGAGGCCGTAATCGAGAGAGTTTGGAGATGCACTTGGAGGCCATGATCGACTGAACTTAGAGATTCACTTCGAAATTGTGATCAAGCGAGTTTGGAGATTTACTTGAAGCCCATGATCGAGCAAGTACGGAGGCCATAATTGCGTGATTTTCGAGATACACTTGGAGGCTGTGATCGAGCGGGTTTGGAGATGCACTTGAAGTCCGTGATTGAGCGAGTTTGGAGATGCACCTGGAGGCGGTGATCATGCAAACTTGGAGGGCGTAATGGAGCGAGTATGAACGAATACTTTGAAGAGGTCGTTGGACGGCGCGCCTGGTGCTGAGACTCTATTCATCAGTTTGTTCACTCTCAACTGTGGGATTGCGACAAGATGACATTACCTTTGAGCTCTCATGGAGAGCTGGCTGATGGCGGTTGATCGTGTAGGAAGACACGCCGGAAGCTGACACTACATTCAGGGGTCAACTTGTAATCATGAGAATGAAGGGAAGATGAACATTCTTGCGTGGATGCTGTACTTTGGTGTATGCTGTACTTTGGTGTATGCTGTACTTTGATGTATGCTGTACTTTGGTGTATGCTGTACTTTGGTGTATGCTGTACTCGGTGTATGCTGGTACTCGGTTTATGCTGTACTTGGTGTCAACTCATGATCATGACATGGAGAGATGGAGAGAGATGACTTTACTTTGTGTTCTGCAATGATGGTAGAGTTGTGGACAAGAAACAGAGAGATGGGGGATGAAGATGAGAAAGATGTGGAGGATATGAGCGGTTATGAGAAATCAGGGGTACGACTTGCCTGATTGGGTTGGGAAAACCTCGTATCGGAGTTGTTACATGCCAGATCAGGACTCATACCTGCTGTATCGGGGATGGTAATTTGACTTGCACACGAAATTCTCTCAAGTCCCAGTTTCTGATGATGATTTCCCCCATCTCTTCTCATCTCTATCTTTCCCATCCTTAACTCTACCATCACCTAAGAACATGAAGTTAAGTCATCGCTCTCTATCTCTCCATGCCTTGATCAGGAGTTAACACCGAGTACAGCATACCCGGCGTACTGCATCGTCCCATGATCGACTGGCTCCCGCACCCAGCAAGTCTCTCATCTCTCGGCAGACCATGTTGTACTCGATTATCTATGTTCCCTCATTTACGAGTTAACCAATGAATAGATTCTCAGCTCCCGTCGCGCCTCCCCCCCAAACTACTGCCTCCAGATTGACCGCTTCCCAGTACACCTCCAATCTCGCTTGATCACGGCCTCCAAGTGAATCTCGAAACTCGCTCGATCACAGCCTCTAACTGGATCTGTCAACTCGCACGATGATGGCTTCCAAAGTCGCTCGATCACGGCCTCCAAGGTCGCACAAACATGGCCATCAAGTATATCCCCAAGCTTGCTCGATCACAATCTCGGAGTGCATCTCTAAGTTCACTCGATCCCAGCCTCCAAGTGTATCTCCAAATATGCTTGATTATGGCCTCTAAATTTGCACGATCACGGCCTGCAGATGCATCTCCAAACTCATCCCATTACAGCCTCCAAATGCATCTCCACACTCCCTCCATCAGCAAAAATTGGAAAAGATATTCTGAGCATTCTGAGCATTTTGAGGGTTTTTGAGAGTCAAGTTCGCGTTTAGTCAATTTTGTCGGGTCCAGTTATACGAATCATACTCAGCGATATTGCATCCACAATATGACGGGATTCTCAAACTTGGTATAGTGTTCCAAAATAGGTACAGCCTAGTTGGATACATTTCTTAATTGATTAAAGTCAGCTACTTTTATTTTTGAAAAATGTAATGAACATAGAATACTTTGTTGAGTCATGACATGAAACTTGACATTAC
>Ga0307515_10001339_pt1 | contig 55802 bp, 53 predicted proteins | sample 17_EM_MG_FD_194513 | JGI IMG/M metagenome (GOLD analysis project Ga0307515, IMG submission 194513) | Populus trichocarpa ectomycorrhiza microbial communities from riparian zone in the Pacific Northwest, United States - 17_EM | ecosystem: Host-associated > Plants > Roots > Unclassified | place...
GTAAACATCGTGGACGTGGTAGATATGTGAAGGAGGTGGTGACGGTGGTGATGGTGTTGAGATTTAGTGTGTTTATGAATCACACGAGTGATCGTTCATGAAGAGATTAAATTTTGTTATATAAAGAGATAAGTAAATAATCTAAGAACTTCACGACTGGACTAGAAGGTGTAAATCATATGGATGTATAACCTTCTTTAGTCCTAGAGCTTTACTTATTCTTCCTCCTCAGAACAGAAAAGGCACACAACAGACAACAGAAGCTAGGAACATGTGATGTGGCTTTGACGCTCAGATCATCCAATTCAAATTTTTATCATTTACAAATCGGCATTAGTATGTTCTGTTCGTATTTGCCAGACTGTAATCAAGCCTTCATTCGGAATCACCGGGTTGTAATCAAAAGTTTCCTTTATGCTCGGTACAGTACGACGCCGCTAACCGGGGCCCCAACATCCAGACGCTACGCAATACCAGAGGCAGGTAACTCCACGATCAATATCTTCTTCTACACCTTCGCCCGCAATAATTTTTTGATAGAATAATTTTTTGTTCTGTGAGGATATCATGTAGCATCATCCGGTGTTTTCTTGGTCGCCATGCAACATTACTCCGAGGCGTTCTAGGCTGCCGTACCCAGTAAGCTACAGTGTAGGGTAGGTCGTGTCAAAGACGTTTAAAGTGTTTTCGAGTTTTCAGACGTCAATCAATGGTCCATCGGAACCGTCCGACGATCATGGCACCCTTCAGGCTGCTGGAATCGGTGTCGAACAGATGGGAGTGGACTCGAGAAGCCGAGTCGGTTTTTGTTTTAATCATACTGTATTCACTCTACTTAGAGTATGACAGCCCCTTAATCCCCTCCGCCTCCGGGCTGGCCGGCTAGATGGCGGAGCTCCACTCCTGCTACCCGTCGTCCCCTTCGAAGCCGAGTCGGTCCTAATATTAACGCCGCTCCTACACTTGGCGCACCTTTATCTATCGTTATGCTAATTTCGATCCACTGATCTACAGTATAATAATACACATATACCCGTATCCTACACTTTCTCATCTACTGATCACTCCTCCCAGCACTCCTTCTCATCGGCAGATTCTCGTTCGGATCCCACTCTCCAGGCTTAAACCCCCTCACCTACCCGTCTTCACTCTCTGCCCATGGATCGTGGGTCCTCAACCCATGCGCTCTTCCCCTATTATCTTCCCCTGCCTTCATTTCCACCTCTACACCCTTTCCCCCCAAATCCGTCCCCACCTCCCCTCTGCCCACATTCTGTTTCCTTTGTAACCCAGGGTCATTACAAAACTTCGTATTCGACTCAAACATTGAGTCCTCTGGCGGTGGGAGCCGGCATTGAGTAAACTAGGCTTAGCGGTCTATCTTGCGTCCGCCAACGCTGCATTTTCGGCTGGACCTCTTGCCGCGAGTTATTAGCAAGCTGCTCTTCGATTGTGGGCGCGGGAATCTGGGTTGCGCGCAGCCATTGATGCCAGGCGGGGGAAACGGCAGAAGCGTAATCGGCCCAGTCGAGGGATTTATCTTTAAATATGACGGTGCGCCGCGGTCTGGAGGCGTTAAGGCGATCACAGAACTCCAAAAGGTGTTCCTTTGAGGCCCACACCTGCGGCTATTAGCGCGGGAGGAGCGGTGGGGAAGAGTGCGTGCCGACGAAGCATGTTTTCCACCACGGAAACGGTGAGAGCGCCAGGTGTACCAGAGTTTTTGCCAGGGCGTGCCGAGAATGTGTTTCGTGGGCATTGTTGCAGAGAGGAGAAGTTACGAGCCATGACGTCGTCGTCTGTGTATCTGTGTAACCTGCAGCGAATGAGGCAAGCGCAAAAACAAACTGCGGAAATTGGTTACCCGGCGTTCGTTCGCTGCCTACTCGTTTGCAACTTCGACATTCCGCCTCAATCAACCTCACCACCGCTATGTCCTTCCCTCGTCTCCTCTTCCGCCCCAACCTCCCTTGGTGCCCACTCCCCCGGTTCTGTACGACAGCACTTCCAATACCCAAACCCTCCCTCTCCACTCGGCCAAAGTCGCTTTCCAACTAAAACGGCTACTCCGCGCTGGGAGTGTATCTCGGCCTCTCCTTGCTCGATTCCCCATTCTGCTTCCTTGCCGTGCGCACAATCAGCAGTGAGAGGATTGGTGAATACGAACGCATCGTTGTCAACAAGTGTCGTAGTGCATACAATGTGGTCAGGTCTTAGGTTGGGTTGCTAGTTTCGATGGAGCACGAGTAGGTGAGAGAGGAGAAGAGAGTGGGGAAAGCCAATGAGTCCTGTAGGTTGCTGGCCGAGACAGTGCTAATAGGCGATAGCTATCTGGACGGAACTTGCACCGGCGTACGCGATTCATAAGAGCCTCATTTTCATCCGAGTCCCGATATCCGCTGTTGTGACACCACAGATGGTTAAAACGCTACGCAGATGGGGGTGGAATATCGGAAAGAAGGGGATGCCGAAGATCATGATGCTGGGGAAGGGCAAGGGGACCGATTGAGCAGAAGTACCTGACCCTCGAGGGGAGAATTGTTGGAACGGATGGATGTACGATACTCGACTCTGCTACTTTTTGGCATCCGAGCGGGCGGTGCAGCTATTTCATGATGAACAGCTGCTGGATGTTTTTCGTTTTTGTGTACACAAGATTCCCAGTTCTTGGTCGGTTATAGATCTCGTTGAAAGCATATAGATTCTTCAAGATATATCAGGCTCAAAATCACTTTGCACTGCTCGCGAGACTTACCATTTTGCTCGATTTCCTCCAGTGCTGTATCTGCAATTGCTGGGACGAGGTTCATGCAACACAAAACAAGGTTGAAATAATTTACGAATCATGCATGGGGCCGAAAGCTGTGTTATTGTACCCGATTCTGAAGGATACCATCTCCAAGTCCACCTCCAAGTCCACCTCAGTACCATCTCCAAGTGTACCTGAGTACAATCTCCAAGTGCACCGGGGCGCATTCTTCACGTGTACCTCCAAGACCACCGGAGTGCTATTTTCACAGGTACCTCCAAGTGCATTCGAGTATCGTCTCCAGGTGCACATTGGGGGAATTCCAGCGGCAGGAGCCCGGATTCTAGTGACTCCCCGAGACTCGAAGGCTTGTTGCTGGCTAGAATCCTGCAATGGAATCTTAATTTAGCGTTTGCCATCGCAGCCCACATTAGCCATCTTAAGCTTGCTGTCTCCAGCTCGTTTCAGGTGAGTCTACAGGTCGACCGTCTCCATCCAGCATGCAGACCCTGACGCCATAGCTGTTAGCTTACCTTACTGTGTGCCTCGCTCCCCGAGACTTAGAGTACTGTACTTCTAGATAATATTAACCCTTACCTACACTTCTACATAAACTATCTTCCAGATCCACGTGTGCAGCCGTATCCACACTATGAAATCCTCTCCACCGCAGTCCCAGGAAACTGTAAAACAGCTAGTTAGACTGTATCTAGCGGCTACTGGTACCGGTTATTCTGCCAATTACTCTTAGTAGAGTAGCACGCTCTGTACACTTTACAGTTTTTCTTCCTCTCATTTATTCCTGTTTTGTACACAACAATCGATGACTTTTCTGCATTACCGAGTTCCTCGCTCAATGAAAACCCATCTAGCACATGCTTCGGTAGCTAGGATGTATTTCTGTTTAGTATCGAAGAGGTTATTTTAGATAATCACACCAATGGAACCCTAATGTTTCTTAGCTCAATCTCAATGAATTGTTGTAGGGTGCGAAGATTCGATAATCCCCTTACTCTCATCATCTCGGATGCAGCGGCTGGCTAACTTTTCAGCAATAAAATATCAACTAGTACCGGTAACCGCAATATCAATATCGGTAGCCGCTAGAGCAGTCTAATCGGCCTTTGTACAGTTTTCTAGGACTACGTTGAGAGGCGCCCCATAAATTTACCATCCATGGACATAGAGTACACGAAGGTGTCTACCGGTACCAGCCGACACACTGTTATAGTACCCGGATACGTTTCGCCCAGTACAGAGGTTTCTAACCTTTCGTTCCTGTCAATCTTCCTATTCTACGTCTATATTCCCATAAAATGGTGCCACGTGCGGCTTACCTGCTGGAATTGTTGATTCATTGATTGCGGCATATCTGGCGGCATGGCGACGTCGAATCCGTAATGCCTCTTCTACCGTTCTTGCTTCTCTCCCTTTGAAACTCTCCCAGTTGCCATCCGAGTTACGCAGTATGTCGCGAACAACCTTGATTGCTTCTTAGCGGTACTGCTGTATGTTGAGGGTCAAGCTAATGTGTTTTGTTAACTGATTGGACAATATTGTATGAAGTCGTTCACTCTCCTATGTTTTTGTCGCATTATCCCCCTCCACCCACATATGTTCCAACCCATGGGCGACCCACCAGTTCGCGAATTAGACTGACCGGTTTGCACTATTTTGTCCCGTTCACAAACCGGACAAGTGGTTTGCGAACTGGACGATTTATGTAAACCCTACCTATTTAAAACTATTGCAAGATGCAAGAATGGGCATGATACTAGCTAGCGATAACTGGCTCCACAACTTTCATCGAATTCAACATGATGTAATCTCCAAGCCCTTGTCAAGTCATCGCCACTATATCTAAACATTACTTTATATAGCTTTTCTGTATTACGAATATCTATCAGTCACTCTATATACTCGAACTCAAAGATCAAAATTAGCTAGTCTTTACCTGGTGCAGATTTCCAACACTGTGCGAGGTGTTTAAGGATTGAAGTTCTTGGAGCAACTGAGATGCCAAGTATACTTATCACAGGTCTTACACCATCTTTATTGCATAACTCCCTGACTTGCCTGGTGGGATTAAATCTCGTACTTTGGCAAGGTCGCATTCTGGATCCCTAGTTCGCGAACCGGTCAAAATTCGCGGACGGGCAAAGTTCGTGTATTGGTCGGAACACATAGGATACCCTCGCCGTGGCTGAAATACCGGCAATATCCTGCAGACACAACAAATGGACGGACAAAGTACAGATACGCAAGGATCAAATCTCGCAACTGAGTTGGAAGGTATCGCGCCACGGGCTAGCGACCATCTGAATGTTGTCGCTTGTGGTATATGGTATGCAGTACCATTTCGCAGTTGACAAGGTAAATATTTCTTTCCTGTTGCAATGTTCTTCTAGCGGATTGTCATGAGTTACCTACCTCGTGACGGTTGTCTTCCTAACAAATAACATAGTAAAAGAAGATATCAGAGTAGATAAGTGTGATTTTTAAGACACGAGTTGATTAAAACTATATTCCACTCTCCGTAGAATAAAAGTCGACATCTATTATTCTTGCACACTTCCAACGCGGCTTGGTCTGCTGCAAGCCGTGTCATCACACTTCCGGTGATTCCTGAAAGAGAGCCACATTGGTTGGATGATCTAGGAAGGGGTACCCCGGCAGTGACTCTGCAGGAATGTCTACGAGACTATCAAATAGCTGGCACTCACTGCACTTCTAACTAAATGCTAGCATCTCGTGAAGTAATTGTGGCTTCATCCAATGTTTCACGCGCTATGAATCCAAGCTTGCTGATTTTCAACTCTTTGTCATCAAAGCGTAAGATGATGCCCTGGTCTACGCATACGAACTTTCCATCAGGAGGGTTTGCCGCCGCCATCGGAAACCCCGTCCGCAGTAACCGTCTAATAAGATCCATTGAACTGTACCTTCCGACAACAAGCTATTGCTCAGTAACTCTTCAAATGCTCTCTTCTTAGTTATCATCACATCTTTAGCCGATAGTAACAGGGTTTCATCGACTACATCAGTTGTGTGAAATACGTGGTGCAACGTAATAAGCATGATATGTTGAAATGCTGCCACTACCGGGATATATTCTGCAAGTTCCTGAAAGTGATAAGACCTTGCATGAATTGATGCGACTGCCAGGAAGTGACCCAGAAAGCAGTCAAATTGACTAGTCGTCCTGCACACCATCAGTACTTAATCAGCACTCTTTCCAGTTCCTCCAATGCGGGTACCTACCATTAATTGATCAAGGCCAGAAATAAGTCCAGAGTGTGCGCGTCCATATTATTAGCATAGTTAAGTTCCGCAATATTGCAACCTAGTACCTGTCGCCACCTACATGCACTTTGCGTCAACTCAGCGTCTAGTGATTGCCTTAAGATATCGTGATGACCCTGGTTGGCCCTATCTTTTCCGTCGTACCACTCCATAATACCGTATATGTACCAGAGCATTCTGATGCACCAACTTGTGTACACTTGCCATGGCCCATGTGGTATCTTGTTGCACTTGTTGGAACCTCTCCTCTTGTGGATGCTCAGGAACATGACTACGAGCCCAACGTAGAGTATTGTCTGGTACTCCATCCGCAGCATTGAATACCCGGGACATCACACGCTGTGTTGATTCCAATAGATTCCGTTGCTCTTGACTGAACTCCGATCTGTTGTGTGGTACTCTTGCTAACAGTACCAGGCGTTCCCGACCAAGATTTGCAAGGTGTCCCCGCCACTCCGTGTACCTTAACCATGGAGACTGCTTGCTTTCCCCAAGATCTCCCCTTGTGGTCATGTCTTCTTTTCTCTACTTTTCCTTGAGATTTGAATACCTCCCAGTTAGTTGGCTAAGCTCATCTCGAATTCAATCTGAGAGAATGTTATTATCCAGGGGTGAGCGCATATTGGCATCAGGTGAGATTTCAAATGTTACTAGATACAGGCTTTAGAGTTTCGACGCGTGAATCCACTACCAATTGTCGTGCTGTTTACTACAGTGCCGTGGTATGGAACCCTGTGTAACCAGAGAATAGCCGCATATGTTGCATGTAATCCTGCAATCACTTGAAGGTATGGAATTTGCGTTACTGGATGATCCTGAGCTAGGATAAACCACAACGTCGACGAGATCGAGGCGATAGGTGAGATCTTGAAGCTGTTAAACGGAATCCTTCTTGAAGCCATGGCGCGAGCGATTCGGAGCGAACATAGCTGATAATTCCCTTGTTAGTTATTCCATATTAGCAGTCTTTACAACCACCACTCGTATGGTCTAATGAACCACAACCTTAATCTATGCAACCATTTGTGGGTAGGATCGTCCGATTTCTCCTGACTCCAAGTCGGAATCAATAACATACTCTCTACTCATGTAATCAGCTACCATAATGACTAAAACGTGCACACACCCTTACTGTACTTTGATTGGGTTACTGAGTTCTGCAAGAGAGCGTGTCTACGGACACTATTAGAGTCAATATGATCATACTCACCACAAGGACAAATAAATGTTTGCATTTTGTCATCCCTACGCAGTGTGAGGAATGATCTATCCTTGAAGGTTACCAGTGCTGTAGTCTGATGTACAGTTCGTTTGTGATATGCAAGCATTGAGTGGATTACCATCTAGCATGTTGAGCAGACTTTATCCTTTATTTCCGGCTACTCTAGGATCAGATGTGGTAATTGAGTGTTCCTCAGTATTCTCTGTGATAGGCTGAGTGTATCGTCACTTCCCCCGTACTGTTAACACTTAGTCATAGTAAGCTTCAGCAGGAGAAAAAATTGTGAGCGGACTCGAACTCTTTCATATGTTGGAGTAAGTCTGCCTTCACAATCTCCTCCATGGATAGCAGACGAGATAACTTGTTCTAAATCTGATACACAAGTATTGTAATGGGCAAGGTCGGGCGTAGGTGATTTTGTTAACAGTAATGTGATATCGTAAACAAGACACGGCGCTCGAAGTTCATTATCAGGAATCAGGACAGGACAGATAATGCAAGCTCTTTCACAGTTGTACTTGCTTTGCAATACACGAGAACAAGTAACTCGAAAAGAAACGGAAATCTTCAAAGGCCAAACAACCTCCCTTTGTATACAATTCTTCCATTACCATTGAATTACTCTCCATGCTCCGATGTACCCCAATCCATCACCATGATCTCACACGCCACCAATTTAACTCTTATCGACACAACCATGCCACAAAATCGCATGTCACAATACATGAGACTACTTCCTTATCGTATTAAATTATACTGCCACCAATGCACACCAATCTCACACCACCCCTACATCTCCCAACATCCCTGTCCTTTCATAACACCAATTCCTTCCCGCTATCCTTGCAATCATTGCTCCTCGGTACATTCATAGGCCGAACCATCACAGTATTCCCCACCTTGGTTGCAGGTTCCCCAATAACATGTTCCACCGGTCTTGGATTCCCTCGATACCATCAATGAAACTCCCCAACCGCTTGTGACCCATCCACAAACTTCGCTGGTTCTCACGTCAGAGAATCATACCCAGTTCAGTGTATAAGGTATTGTAATAGGTTCCGATACATTCTACTATCCTCAACACTACAAACCTCATTGTCCGCTTTGCCATCAACTGCCACAGGTAGTGCCGGATCATTTCGTTGTCCATCAAGATCATCGTCAGGTAGGGAGTCGAGAAGTGAAATGGGCTATACTCGATGAATTTGTATCGACGGAGGTAACTCTAACTTCTATTCACATGGTGACACTCAACAGATCACTGGGAAGGGGCCCAATTGCTAGAAGTACAGCTTCCGCCCAGGTCTGGTGGTCTGAATATGTCGACCATCCAACCTGACATGTGATTCTTCTGTTATATCATCGGAAAAATGTAAATTGGTCCGGAAGCCGCACTCAATCCTCCCAGACACTCCATGCGACCTCACCAGTGCTTCCAAGTACTTCTAAATGCTTCCAGACCCCCCTGGAGCTGAGCAAAGTGCTCCCAGAGTCTCCAAGAGCAGTCTCAGGTGCTCCTGGAAGAACCTTCAGTTATGGAGATGCATTCAGGATACTACGGGACTTGACATATAGAATAGTCAAATTTTGGAGTCCCTGAGACCTCTGCGGAGATCTGCAGGAGATTTTGAGAGCAGGTGAGACTGCGGTGCAGCTCTCTAGGAGACTTCGAGAGCAGCCCAGACCGCTGCGCAGCTCTGCTGGAGACGTGTTGTTGTATTCTCACGGCAGTGGTTCTTACACAAGCACAAGGCATTTCGTCTTATCAAATTCGTCTTTGTTACAGTCTCAAGATTCACTACATCATAATATGGAATGGATTATTTAGGTCTCTCTATATATATACATACGGTCTATCTGGAGGCAGATGGCAAGTCGAGCATAATTGGATGAGCACCTGGTCACACCCATTTAGAGCACTTGGAGGTGCACCACTTGGAGGCTGTTGTGGTGAAACGATTGAGCTAGAAGGCAGGGAGCCCACCATCAACACACTGCTGCAGCTCTGGCGACTGTTACGGGGTTGGTATGAGCTAAGTAACAATACTTAAGTACGTGATCAGTCACACTGTGCCGTAGCTGGTACACTTATCTTCCGTCATGCATAACACAAGACAAAGTGTATCGGGAGTTTGTGCTGATCGTATACGCTTAGATGACAAATATGTATGTTTGTATCAGAAGCTACTACATGAATAGCAGCTAAATCGTATAGTCATGTGATACAGTATTGACAATGGATTCAACGTATTTGATTAATCTCGATGAATAATTATTATTGCAAAATAAGTTGCAATAATCAATCTTGGTAATTAATCAACTACCACAAGGTAGGTCCTATATGTAATCACCGGGATTAATTAATATCGGAAAGTATATCATACAATCAATCGCGGTGATTGCTTTGGATCGCAAAGTATGAAGTATAATTAATCACGGTAATAGATAAATATCGTAATGTATATCATATGATTGCTTTCAGTGATTGATTGATATCGTGGCGGTGATATTTTGCCCATTCATAGTGCAATGTAGATTGACACGGACGTTCACACAATCTCTTCGTATAATTCCTTGATGAATTTGGTGTTTGGATACTATCAGCAGTATTACTTCATCTGCGTAATCTCCCTCACTTTCTCATCTTTTACAGACCTAATAGGAGATGTCAATTCTAGTTGACCTTATATCTCTTACTAGATTGAACCGTCTTTCTTTAAGGATGTCCTCGAAGCCTGTAGCTGTATTCAATTTCACCCAGGATATCATTTACGTATTGCTCATTTGTAAGATTGAATCATTCAATGATACTTCCGGATGGAGTTTTTCTATCAACTGGTAATATACTTCGCGCTTCCGCTATATCTTAAGATACTGGTTTGGAACGAAGCTCCATCTCTAAATCCAACTGTAGTTCAGGAATATCCGAATCCGGAAAAATTGCTTCCCCAAGTAAGGTTGTGGGAGGTGGGGTCAATGCTTAATTCTTAACGTACTCTGACGGGAATATTTGATACTCAAGATAGACCTTGATTATCTCAGTATATTGGATGATAGTGGCTGACCAACAAATACAATGCGCAGCAAAGTAATTATGTTCTTCCACAAACCGTTTTATTGATAAGGGGAATGGGAACACATTAATATCATAATCGTTGTTGAAGGTTCTCTCCGTCATGGGGCGTGGTAACCGTGTATAATTCTTATAGATAACTAATATATCTGATAATAATAATAGTGAATTAAGCACTTGAAACTTGATAATATTTCAGCTTTGGCTTTCGCAGGTAGGCATCGTTCAGAACTGTCGTGCTACCCTTGCAAAAGCCGAAGCTCTTGTCATTCATTAAAAGCATTTCTTGGGATAACGAGGTTTATATCCGAACCTTAGCTATGATCTCATCTATGATATTTTAGAGTACTCTTGGATTACGAGCCAGGGTCTTGCATAGAGGACCACGCATCCCAAACGTTGTCGTGTAATTTCATAATCGGTTTTGAAGCGTTACGCTCCTGATAAGGATCAGGCCATCACCAATGGCAATAAGATTTATTCAATTGGTAACTTCAATTTAGATATCCTGCAAGAGGTTTTATTTCGGATAGTCAAAACCTGTCCATCGCCTGATGTGGTTCTTTGGAGGGCTTTAAACAGATCTCTTGATAGAATAAGACATAACCTTCACCTTATAGACTATTTGCCGTATCTGCTTCAGAGACTTATGTGGCAACGCACCATTGCTCTGGCGACATTTGACTTGACGTATCACACCAGTATTATTGAAAAGATAGTAATAAACCGTACTTGTTTGTTCCCGCCAGCGAGTCAGAGGCTTATCGGGTCTCATTGACTGTGCCCAACGTCTTTGGCAATCAGAGAGACCATGCTTAGGCCGAGACTATTCCCTTTGACTGGAGAGTACCCTAGTTGTTCCGCTCCAGAAGGGATTGGCTCAGAGACACACTTACTTGCACATTGGCTATCGTCTGCCAGACACGCCAGTCGCATTCCTTCAACTGCCACATCTAGTCTCCTTAGCATAGTTTGAATGGGTGTGGTGAGAAATAACTGGCATTAATATAAACTTTGAAGGCTTATCGACAGACCAAGGTTATTCCATCATCAAATCAGTGCTACTGTAGTCTGTAAACTTTCAATGCATCCTCCAGCAATGAGGCTAGCTGTAAAATCTACACGATGCTTGTAAACTGCCGCTACGAATCATACGAATTGCAGTTGACTACTTCATTTAAGACCAGTGTGATGTATCACACTGGAATATGGAACCTGGTATGTAGATCTCGAGGTAGACTAGTACGAATACCTTTATACGTGGGGAGCCTTCACCAGCAACATCCAAACTGAATTCGTGAGAAACCATGGTTCTTGCCTTGGGCAGTGTAGGAATCTGGTAAGGAGATATGATACCGCGAGGCGTTTAGCATCCACGCAATTGCGCGGATCCATGAGATCTCAGTCAGAGAGAGTGAGATCAAATGTTGGGACAGACAGAGGATGTATTTTCTTTGTATGATGAGATGAGATGGAAATGAGACGATGTCAATATACTCCCCGTCACTCTGTCCACCTCAATTACCCCTCATCATCAACGACCCTTGTTTCTGTCTGAAACACCCGGGTGTTCCGGACTGCTCTGATGGCTCTGATGGAACCTCGTACACTCTGACGGATAATTACAAGCTACCCGTCGCGTTGCACACGTACCTTCTTTACTTTTCGGTGAAGTATACGCACCATCAGAACGACACGTGTGTTACACTCTTCGCACTGGCTGAAGTTATGCTGAAGCCGTTCTTTCCCCGGCCGCCGCTTCTTTGGAAATGCTGCCGGTGCACATGGAAATCATAGCTACTACTTATCGTTCAACCATTTTCAAAACTTATGAATTCAGTTTGTATTCTCAGCTATGTATCTATGTATCTATATAGCTACCTATCTACACACAGTTTATCTGGACAGGCAGCATGCGGTGATTGTCCTCCGTTACCCCATGTATCTCCGTACACCCACCGTCGCTCATTAACAATGTGCTTGGAGGCTGTGATTGACTGAATTGAGAATTGCACTTGGAGGCCGAGATCGAGTGAACTCAGAGATGAACTGGGAGGCCGGGATCGAGTGAACTCAGAGATGCACTTTGAGGCCGTGATCGTGCGAACTTGGAGCCCGTTATCGAGCGAGTTTGGAGATACACTTGGAGGCAGTGATTGAGCGAGTTTGGAGATGCACTTGGAGGCCGTGATCGTGGGAAATTAGAGGCCGTAATCGAGCGAGTTTGGATATACACCTGGAGGCCGTGACTGAGTGAGATTGGACGAGTACTTGGAGGAGGTCGATGGACGGCGCGCCCGGTGCTGAGACTCTATCCATCAGTTAGTTAACTCGCAACCATGGAAATGTAACAAGGTGACTTTAGTTTTCAGCTCTCATAGAGAGCTGGCTGATGGCGGTCGATTGGGTAGGGACGCACGCCGGAAGCTGACCCGACATTCAGGGGTCAACTTGTAATTATGAGAATGAAGGGATGACAAACAATCTTGAATGGATGCTGTACTCGGTGTATGCTGTACTCGGTGTCAACTCATGATCATGCCAGGCAGAGTTAGAGAGGGATGACCTAACTTTGTGTTCTGCGATGATGGTTGAGATGTGGATGAGAAAGAGAGTGATGGGGGATGAAGATGAGAACGATGTGGAGGATACGAGCGGATATGAGAAATCAGGGGTACCACTTGCCTGATTGGGTTGGGAAGACCTCGTATTGGTGTTAGTACACGCCGGATTGGGACTTGTACGTGCCGTATCGGGGATGGTAAATTGACTCGCACACGAAATTCCCTCAAGTCCCAGATTCTCATGATGATTTGTCCCATCTCCTCTAACATCACCTAAGAACATGAAGTTAAGTCATCCCTATCTCTCTCTCCATGCCATGATCAAGAGTCAACCTGGCTCGAGGAGCATAGGATGGGGGTGTGAGAAGTGTTGATACTACCCGGCCGCGAGGATTCACGCAATTGCGTGGATCCACGAAATCGTGGAAAGAGCAAGTGAGCTCAAAACATGGGAAAGATACAGAGTCTATTTCGTATAATGCGATGGTGGCTTTGTATTCCGGGGTGTGCATTGCAAACCCTCCGTATAATGCGATGATGTCTTTCTACACCGGGGTGTGCATTGCAATCCCGATGCAAGAATGTACCCAATGAACCCATTCCGACGTATGGTCACAGTTGGCCACAATGCCAGAGTGTTTGTTTGACATAAGAGACCAACAGAGCGAGAAGAAATGGCGAAACGGCGATCGCAGGGCGATATGGAATGCGACGCGTGGTATTGACGCCGGGCCCGGAGTAATCTGCCACCGGGGTATCTCTGACAGCTCTGACGGAGCGCGTCCACTCTGCCAGAGCCATTCCGCCCGGACCGAAATGTTCTTTGCTGATGCTGTTTCTCTGTACACCCAACCTCGCTCTGTGAAGATGTACTTGGAGGGTGTGATCGAGAGTGTTTAGAGATGCACTTCGAGACTGAAATCGAGTGAACTCCCAGATGCATTGTGTTGCGGGGATCAAGTGAGTGGAGAGATACATGTGGAGGTCAAGATCGAGTGAACCCAGGATTGCACTTGGAGGCCGTAATCGAGCGAGATTGGAGATGCACCTCGATGCCATTATCGTGCGAACTGGGAGGCCATAATCAAGCGAGTTTGGAGATGCACTTGTAGGCAATTATCTAACCAGTTTGGAGAGGCACTTGGCGGTCATGATCGTGTGAACTTGGAGGCCATAATCGAGTGAGTTTGCAGACGCAGTTGGAGGCCGTGATCGAGGGAGATTGGAGACACACTGGGAGGCCATGATCGAGCGACATTGGGGGAGCACATGGAGGCGGTCAATCCCGAGGTGGTGTTTCCAGAGGGAGGAGTGACAGGAGCTGAGACTCCATTCACTAGTGATTTCGTAATTGTGGGAATGAAGATAGTTGAGTACATCCGGTGAGAGATGAGAAACTGGCTCGGAGTGGGAGGCAGTTGATCATACAATGATGCAGTACTTGGTGTGTGCTGAAGTCGGTGTCAACTCCTGATCTTGGCTTGGAGAGATAGAGAGGGATGAGATAAATTCGTGTTCTTAGGTGATGGTAGAGTTGAGGATAAGCAAGTGTGAAATGAGAGGTGATGGGGGAAATCATCATGAGGAACTGGGACTTACCAGAGTCATGTAAGCGAGTGAATTTACCATCTGGGATACAGCAGGTACGAGTCCCGATGCTGTGTGTAATATCAGAGATGTGAGGTCATGGCAAGTCAATCCGGCACATCGTACTCCTGAGTTCTCATATCCCCTTGTATCCTCCATACCGTTCTCAACCTTTTCCCGCATCGCTCTCTTGCTCATGTACAACTCCACGATCATCGCAGAAGACAAAGGTAAGTCATCTTTGTGTATCTATCCATTCCATGATCATTAATCAACACTGAGTTGTAGCATACTCCGAGTGCAGCACACACCGTGTGCAGCATACACCCGGTGCAGCATACACACAGTGCAGCTTGCACCGAGTACAGTGAACACCACAGCTTGTCAGTCATCCCTTCATTCTCACAATTGTGAGTTATCCACTGAGTGTAGCTTCAATGTTCAGTGTGCCTCCCTACACGGATCGACCGCCACCAGCCAGTCCTCCTTAAGCGCATTAAAGGTATAGTCTCCTCGTCATATTCCCATGGTTTTGAGTGTAAGCGCCAATGAATAGAGACTCAGGACCCGGCGCACCTCGCTTCGACCGCATCCAGATTGACCACCTCCAGATCCAACACCTCCCCAGTGACCACCTCCAGGTTAACCACCTACAGCTCAACCACGACCACATCGACCATCTCCAGATCTACCGCTTCCAGAACAACCATCTCCAGACCGACCACCTCCAGATCGACCTCCTCCAAGTACTCTTCCAATGTTGCTCGGTCACAGCCGCACGCCCATCCCCATACTTGCTTGATTGCAGCCTCGCTGTGTGGATCTAAGTCGACCCGATCATTGTCTGCAACTGCATCTTCAAATTCGCTAGATTATGATGTTCAAGTTTGCACCACCATGGCCTCCAAATGCATCTCCAGACCCACTCAATCATGATCTCAGAGTGCATCTCTGAGTTCACTCGATCAGGGCCTCAAAGTGTATCCCCACATACCCTGCATCACCGTCTGCAAGTTCATCTCCAATCTTGCTCGATCACAGTCTCGGAGTGTATCCCTGAGTTCACTGGATCGTCATTATCAGGTGCATCTCTAATTTCTCTCAAGCACTGCCTGCAGCCAGTCCAGATATACTGTGTGTAGATGGGTAGCTATATAGATTCATAGATACATAGATACATCGATACATAGATACATGGATGAATACTATACAAACTGAATACATAAGTTTTATCAATCGTTGAATGATAAGTCATAGCTATGATTTCCACGCGCTCCAGCAGCATTCCCACAGAAGATGATGTATATCCCAGACTGCTCTACTGTAATTTGAGGTGCTCCTAGAAATGTCGCCAGCGATCCGAGGCAGGAGGCCGGGGCACCCAGACTTGTGGCCGGCGCTCCAAAGCTTGTGGCTGGCGCTCCCTGATTTGTGGCCGGCGTGCCACGACTTGTCACCGGCGCATCCAGACCAGTCACTGGCGCACTCTGACTTGTCAATGGCGCACCGAGGCTGGTTGCTGGCACTCGTAGGTCCTGCCAGGTGCACCCTGTGTTCTCTCCGGCACTCCGAGGTGTTCCCAAACTTATCACAATCACTTCCCTGGCACACCTGTACATGTCATGAGAGATCTTAGTTACTCAGAAGGCCGGTCGGAATGTGCTCCTAGGGTCTGCCACTCTACTCAAATTGACGCATCTAAGTTTACACTCCACATCCTGTCAGACACTCCTGGAGGCTTCCAGTGACTAAAATACATTTTGCTGTTAATTGGTTGCTGGAATTTGTCCCCAATTCCCTCCTTCTGCCTGTGTGGCCTGAGTTCTTGTCATCTCAACCCGATGGTGTTCTATGACGTGTTGCATCACCGCCTGGATGCTACTAGGTTCCAGGCATCGATGATCTGATTGCTCCATCAGTCCTTGTGGGACTGACATTGAAGGATCCGTCCATTGAATGGCGAAGAATGGGGTACGCTTGGTTGTTTCTGATAGTGCATTCTTCACATTAAACTCGGCCATTCGAACGCACCTTACACAATCATCCCCTTGCTGTATTACAATTACTCAGAGATATTATTCCATATTCACGTTTACTTGCTCCATATGACCATCCAGCTGTGGGTGCAATGCTGTCCTCATCCTTCGATCAATTTCCAAGTGATTGTACATCTGGCCACAAAATGTTGAGAGGAACTGAGGCCCCGTATCCGAGCAAAATATCAATGGGAGTCCATGAAAACTTTGCATTCGTTTCAAAAACAACGCAGCCAACCCACGTGCATTGAAGGTGGCATGGAAAGGGATATAATGTCGCATCTTCGGAAGCTTATCCAGTACTACCAATACAACATCGAATGCATCACACTCTGGTAACCGCACCACAAAATCCACACAGATCTCTTCCCATGGTTCATCCAGAATGGGCAAAGGTCAAAAGACTCCAAATGTTGAGTGTGTGAAGCTCCACAACGGTTTGGAATTATGACAATTTCGTACATTCCCATCGATATCTTTCCGCATTCCTTCACAGTGATACTGACGACCTGGATGATGCAAAGTCTTTTCTTGTCTGGGATGTCCTGCTGGTACGGATGTGGTGTTACAGGTAGATTTCCGAGATGATACTGGATAACTTGATAATCCTACTAGGGACATTCGAATCCGAATCCGGAATTGTCAGTCGGATTTTGGTGTTGAACCTTCCTCCCAGATTAGCTCACCGATTCGTCACTTCTCCCTCACCCGACCTTTGAATCAATCGATCAATGACAGTGATCAGGCCAAGCGCGAGTAAGATGTGTATCTCTTTTGATCTATAGTAGTTGTTGGATGGGTATGGTCAATGGTCATTTCTTATCGGCAGGATACATTATTCCTAGTTGCCAACTAAACAACTATTTACCAATGATCAAATGGTTCATTCCTCAGGCAATGAGGTGTCGTCAATATCACACAACCATGACATCAAAAGATATGCAGAGATGTATGAGAGATGTTTTCGGAACCAATGATCAATATACCCGAGTCCTTTCAACCAATTGGACTTATATGAATCAACCTCCAGTTCGACCACACATTCCTTGTGTGGGCAATTGGGACCTTTGATTGATTTGTCCTGAGGGGCGCGGGATAGTCTCTGTTCAAGCTATTGCAAACTACTCAATTGCAGATCACTGTACATATGGCTCCGATAAGGCATAGTCATATTCAGTGGTCTGTTGTTTGCACTGATTCTGTCACGATTACGTACCCAGTGAGCATACGAGATGGCACTCTCACTGGGGCTTGATGACACGCACCAATATGTTCTTCATTGGTATCCGATACGCTCTTATCCAGGCGAGGTATGACCAATAGCACTAGTGTCGAAACTCGAGTACGTTACCTTGATGACGTGGTTAATACTTGTGATGTTTGAACTCAACCATCAATGGAAGAGGATATTGATGATGAGGCAGTGATGTATGTGAACTCTGAAGCAGGCTTCAGCTGTCGCAGGATGGTGAAGAGTGTGGATTGTTTCATATATAATCAGTGATATCAACATGCAGAAAGGCCATCGAAACAATATCTATAACACGATCCATCTATGGATACTCATTGAGCATCTCAACCTAGATGTCACGGCTTAACTTCATGCCTGTGTAATATTCATTAGTTCTGTTTTGAAGTCAACCAGGATACTTCTCCTCTGAAGTACAGAGTCGTACGTTCATCATCAGTTCCATATCACGGATATCGCTATCAGGCTTGATACCTGGTTATTCGTGGTACCTTCGTCAAAGCAAGTCGTTGATTGGGAAGGGAGTGAGATGATACTTTGGAGTCTGAAGGGAGTCCGAGGAACCAGCCCGACAGGGTGGTGGTTTAGAGGATACTTTCGTTTGGATACTCTCGAGTCGGCACTACTCCTTCTGCAGAGGAGAAACTACATTGCTGTTTCTGCTAAGACAGGTCGATGCTTGGAGTCGTCGCATTCTTAGATAGACAGTCCTCGAGTATATGGGCCGTTTGTTGGGACGATACTCTACCATCTGTCAGATGTCTGAGAGTCATCACGACAGTGCGGTGTTTTAGAGAATCATTCCTTCAGGCTCTCCGGGTGTCGTGTCTATCAGCATCCTGATACCTTGAGACGATAATATTTAGATGATACCATCTATTGGGAACAGAGAACTGCACAGTTAACTTGTGTTCTTTGGGTGATAATCCTCATCTGGATCCTCAGTGAAGCCTAATGCAACCTCTGCTGCATCAGTCCGGAGCTCATTAGGGGCTTGTATTGAGTGGGACCTATGGTGAATCTCCCGGGATCGCAGCTGCTGATGGTGTATCATTATATTGCTCCATTATCCGCAGGCGCAAGGCATTATCCTCTGGTACATTCAAATTCCCCCTATACCAGATTCATCCATCCTCCTTCGTACATACTGCAACAGAAATCTCCGCTAGCCCACTACTCGTTCGGATTGTTTCCATTCAGTTTCCTGGTTGTGGGTCAGCCACATATGCTTGTGTCATAAGATCGGACATACTGGGATGGCGCTGAGTGGGCAGGCTGTCTGCCAACAAACCCGATTGTTTCGGTAGGTTCTGCGGCTTTAGAGTCACCTGTTCCATCTTTTACAATCTTTGATCCCCCCCCCCTCAGGCAGGCCTCCAGGCCTCCTTGTCAAAGCATCCACTTTTCCATTTGACTACCCTGGTTTATACACTAGTTAATAATCAACCAGGGTCAAAAGATCGGACCATTGTGCTTCTCGTCTCGTCAATAGTGTCTCTGGTGTAACATATTCGACATTCTCATGATCAGTTAACAAAGGAGGAGTATACACAGCATTATCGCGCACCGGTCCCTATTCCTCGAGTGCTTTGATACTCAACATAAGCTTCTCCACATATATATCATATTTGCACTCAGCCGGTGTATAATGTTTCGAAAAATATTCCACACGATTTAACACTCCTTCATCATCATACTGTGATAATACACAAGAAGATACATAACATCAGCATAATGTATTTGAGTCACTGGAGGCCTCCAGGAATGTCCAAGAAGTTGTGGAGTGTGAATGTGGATGCGTCAGTTTCAGGAGAGTATCAGACACTAGGAGGGCATTCCGGCTGGCCTCCAGAGTAATTGGGATCTCTGATGACTGTAACTGGAGTACCATGGGAGTGATTGTGATATCTTTAGGAACACCTCAGAGCACTGGAGGGATCTTTGGGTGAACGAAGGAGCACCTGGGTACACCAGCCATAAGTCTGGGAGCACCTCGAATCACAGTTAAGTATTGCGAGAGAAACATCAACTTCTTTGGGCACGCTGCTTGTGTGCCTGGAAATCATTGCTACTACTTATTATTCAACGATTTTTTGAACTCATGTATTCAGGTGTATTCTTATCTATGTATCTATGTATCTATATAGCTACTTATCTACACACGGCAGCTCTGGATGGTCTGCAGGCGGTGCTTGAGAGCAATTGCAGGTGTGTCTTCAAATAACGATCAAGTGAATGGAGAGATCCACTGCGAGGGTGTGATTGAGTGGGTTTGGAGATGCACCTGGACGCGGTGACAGTGCCTATTAGAAGATTGACTTGGAGGCCGTGATCGAGGGAACTTGGAGATGTACTCCAAGAGCGTGATTCAACCAGATGGTTGACGCACTGGGAGGCTGTAATCGAACGAGTTACGATTTACACTTCAAGTCTGTGATCGAGTGGGTTTGGAGATACACTTGAAGATTGTGACTGAGTGAACTCAGAGCTGCACTCGGAGGAAATAATCGAGTGAGTGCAGAGACTCACAACCTCAGAGGACAGGATCAATCAATTTTGACTTTTGTCTTGGGGGCCGTGATCAGGCGTGGGTGGAGATATGCACCTGGGGGCCATGATGGTGCTTACCTGGAGGCCATAATTGATCAAATTTTGAGACCCACTTGGAGGTAGTGATCGAGCGAGTTTGGAAGCCTTAATCGTGCAAGTTTGAAAATGCACGTGGAGGGTATTATCGTGATCACTTGGAGGCCGTAATCGTGCATGTTTTGGCGGGTACTTGTGACCGGTTGATGGACGGTGCTCCATATGTCGTTAATCTGATCATTCGTTAGTTAACAATCATCCCTGGGAATGTGTCATTTGACTTTAGCTTTGAATTCTCAGGGATAGCTGGATGAGGGTGGTCAATTGTGTGGGGAGGCACGCCGGAAGCTGAAGTTCCATTGAGGGGTCAACATGTAAACCTGGGGATGAAGGGAAAGCACATGATCCTTGGTGGATGCTGTACACGGTGTACGCGGTACATGGTGTATGCTGTACATGGGTTAGGCTGTACTCAGTGTGTGCTGTACTTGGGGTATATTGTACTTGGTGTATGGTGTACTCGGTGTCAACTCATGCTCATGACATGGAGAGATAGAGAGAGATGGCTTCACATTGCGTTCTGCAATGATGGTAGAGTTGAGGACAAGAAAGAGAGAGCTTGGGGATGAGGATGAGAACGACGTGGAGAATACGAGCGGTTATGAGAAATCATTGTCATGACATCCTTGTTTGGGGTGGGACGACCTGATATCATTGTTCTTACACTCCAGATTGGGACTCGTACCTGCTGCATCGGGGATGGTCAAATGACTCGCACACCAAATTCTCTCACTTCACAGTTTCTCATGATCATTTCCCCCATCCCTTCTCATCTCTCTCTGTCACGTTCTCAACTCTACCATCACATGACAATATGAGGTCAAATGCTCGTTCTGTATCTCTGTATCGATTGATCAAGAGTCATTCCGAGTGGAGCCTAAGCCAACTACAGCATACACTGAGTGCTGGATAGACCGCACAGTGTATTACCCCAAGATTGACCGTCTCCCGCTCCTAGCCTGTCTCATCGCAGACCATGTTCTACTCTGATCTCTGAATTCCCACAATTACACGGCAAAGAATGAATAGAATCTCAGCTCCCATCGCGCCATGCACCCGGCGCGCCGTGCTCCCGTCGCGCCAATGGCCCGTCGCACCTTGATCCGATCACACCATGCTCTTGCCGCGCCATGCTGTGCCATGCTTCTGCCGCGAGAAGCTCCCATCGCGCCATGTTCCCGTCTCGCCATGTGCCTGTCGCACCATGCTGCTGTAGCGCCATTCCCCTGTCCCGCCATGCTGCTGTTGCGCCATGCACCCGTCATGCGATGCACCCGTTGCGCCATGAACCCGTTGCGCCATGCTCCTGTTGTGCCATGCTCCCGTTGCGCCTTGCTCCCATCGCGCAATGCTCCTGTAGGGCAATGCTCCCGGTGCGCCTTGCTTCCGTTGCGGCATGCTCCCATTGCGGCATGCCCCAGTTGCGCCATGCTCCGGGACTACCGCCACGAGATTGGCCGTCTCCCACTAGTTATCCATTTTCGGTGAATCATGGCCTCCACTTGCTGTTTCAACCTCACTCGGTCAAGGCCTGCAAGCGTATCTTGAAACCAGCCAATTGCCCCGTCCCAGTTCAAACAACGTCGGCCTCCCAGTACATCTCCACACTCGCTTGATCAGAGACTCCAAGTGCATCTCAAAACCCGCTCGATCACACCCTCCAAGTGTATTTCTGAACATCCACAATTACGGCCTCCAAGTTCACACCATCACGGCCCCAAAGTGCATCTCCAAACTCGCTTCACCATAGCCTCCAAGTGAATCTCTAAAGTAGCACGATTACGGCCTCCAGGATTGCAGACTCATGGCCTCCACGTGCATCTCTGATTCCACTTGATCCCAGTCACCAAGTGTATCCCCAAACTGGCCTGATCACCGCCTCCAAGCACAGCTTCAAGGATTGACAGCGGTTGAACGGAGATACAGGCGTAACGGAGGTTGACACAGTGAAGGGGAGTATATATTTGGCAGACCCTGGCGTAGATTAGTGTTAGCAACGGGTCCGGGTAACAGGCCAGTGGTCCATGTTTGGACTGGAAAAATGCTTCTGTTCGGTTTCAGAACCATCCAAAAACCTGACCCGCAGCTGCTTGGCAGATCAAACCTGGCCCCATACCAGTCAACGCCCGAGTTGCGCCGGGTTTGGCCACCCCGCTCTTGTCCAATCTCCGGTTTGGCCTCTGGGGTTTTTCTATTTATTGGCCCCATCAGATATTCTACTGTTAACTGCACAATATTGACTAAGGTACTGCATTGTCATTTTTTGATGTATTCACAACCTTTATATAGCGACCAAGTAGAGAGACAGTCCCTGCCCAATCCTGAAAATGAGCGTCAATGGAGCTCCAACAGTTGATGGTCTTCCATCTGGGGTAATCTGGGTGCCGTGTGATTGCACGTATTCATAAACAGGTTATTAGCAGCCGTTCTGAGCCATTAAGGAAATGATATTCCCGCAATAGCCTCCTGAAAAGTAAAAAGTCATTTTGTTTACAAAGGTGCAACTAAGTGTCCATGAGCGTTGTAGACAACAAAATGGGCCAAAAATTGAGGATATGGACTTTAACAGCCACAGCACTCTTCAATATACTATGATCGAAGGCCCAAGATCGTCGAAACTCCCTTGACGCACATTCTCATGATGGGGCTGGGAGTGTGTCACTTTCATTTCTGCTTATAAAGGATGGCAACACATCCATTATGTGTAGTCACTACCGTATCGCGATTTCATCACCCGACTTACATGACCATACATTGTTGACACTCCATGGACGCTCATTTTCAAAAAGGGACCTGGAGAGTCTCGCTTTCTTTTTTGCTCTTAAAGGTTGTCAATACTGTTGTTATGTAAAACCACTACAAAATTACTTCTTGATTGACAGACTAACAAGATCTTGAATCGTTGACGCTCTGTTGACGGTCATTTTCAAGATGGGGCAGGGAGTGTGTTGCTTTTTGTTTTCCCTACAATCGGTAGCAACACTTCCAAGATGTGAACACCGTGCGAAATTGTGTTTTTATCACCCGACCAACAAGACCAGAAATCGTTGATGCTCCATTGACGTTCATTCTCATGAAGGGGCATGGAGCGTCTTGCATTCTTGTTTGCGTCTAAAGGTTCGCAATGCTATTGTTATGTATAACCACTACAAACTCACTTCATAATTACCCAACTAACCAGACCCAAAATTGTTGACACTCTGTTGACCCTGATGTTGAAGATGGGGCAGGGAGCGTGTTGCGTTCTCTGTTGTCTATAATGGGTGGCAACACTTCCAGTATGTGTATTCACTACCAAATGGCGTTTGTATTACCCGACTTACATGACCTGAAACCGTTGACGCACCATTGACGCTCATTTTCCCCTGGGCATGACCGCAATATGGAACCATTCACTTTGGCATACTATATCAATAATGGTCTTGTGGCAGCTGTTCTGTGCTGTTCATGTACATTCTCCTTTCTAACTACATAGTTCTTTAGTGATGCATAAAAATATACCCTTTAAAATGTACTTTGAAGTGTCCGCTGATTGTAGATCATGATAATAGTCAGAAATCCTATTCACTGCAGTTAGCTCTCGTCTTGGCTGGCATGTTCACGCAACAAGCTGCTGTCGTATTCAAAATGGCTGTCTGCTCCATTTCTACGCAGCTGATAGTGTACTAACCTGTGGATGGACTTGCATCAGTCAGCAAATCGGGTATGAAATCTTTATCGCGCATACGCTCGTTGGCATCTAGATCAAGATTGAAACATTGAGCCCTGGGAAGCGGAATATGTATATAGATATATCCGAGTGGCACACCTTCGGTGCCTGAGCTTTGAGTTCTCGCACTGCGATCAGGTGACGCAGGTGGCGTTCCGGGCATCAGTGGTACCGATCGTGGTGGAGGTTCACCCATGCCTTTGCGCCTCCACCGTGTGTGTGGATTCTTTGGTGTGCCAGTTTGCCGAGCATGACAGCCGTCCGTTTGATTTTCCCAAACCATTGCTGGGTGTTATTCTGTCGCAGCCTTCACCTTGTTATTCCCGGCGAACACAACGCTGTGCTATCTTACATCTCGAACTTTGGCACGTCGTTTCTTGATTAGTTGTTGTGTTTGCTCAATTGCGGTGCACGAAAACGCTTTTTCAGCCATTTTGGCGATATTCAAAGCAAGACGCATCTCGGACGGTTTAAGCTGTACCCGACCTCCTTGTCCTGCCATAGATGCTGACATGTTGGAAACCTACAGGAGATTAGTTGCTAATTCTACAGTGAGAATCGGTCGTTACCTCGACTATAGACAACTCCGGAGCCTCCTGAAAGGTCTCGCAAGCCTTATTCATCCATTCCCGGGGACGTTTATCACCAAGATTTCCAGCGAAACCCGCCGAACTGGCAACATCTTGCTGTTCATTTCCGCGGAATGTGCGGACAAACGTCTTGGTCGACCAAGGAGGTTTCCTGTCACGGGAAGCGATGAATTAGTTATGGAGCTCTCTGCGTACCCCAGCTGTGTGTTATTCTCTTAGTGTACCATGGTCTACACAGATATGGATTGACGCACATCTGATCGCATGCTGCTTCCTATTCTTCTGCCTCCTGTTGTGTGTACTATTTTCAAATGTGCATCCTGGGTCATTTTTCCAGTGGCTACAATTGCAGCATCGCGGTGAACTAACTGCTGTCTGTGTTGCTGCTCTGTCTGACCTGGTGGCCCATTGATTGAAGTGCCTGTCGTTCGGCTCGAATTAGCTTCAATCGCGCCGGGTTGAAGTGTTTCGGGAGCCACACCATGCTGTTGTGAAACGGTGAGGAAGATGATCACGAAAGGAAGTTGGAAGTCCTGAAGATTATATAGTTAGCTACATGTCAAAATGGAACAAGTGACAGCCAACTTGCACCTTCAAATCAAGCTGAATCCGGCTGCATAATAGCTTGACTGCGTTAAGGTGCAGGAGTTTCCAACGGTCCCGCAATTTGTAGTAAGACGGTTCCATGTTGTCTGGTTGTTTGCAGGGATATATTGTGATGACGGACAGCTGATACCTCATTTTGGATAGATATACAATGGTCATTCTGCGACAGAAAGGTCGTCTGGCGATATTTGTCTCAATACATCACCAAGATTTTGAATAAATCACACTAACCCTCAAGTCTCAATGTACGGTTAGCATGACTATTCCGAATGAAGTGACGGTCAAAACGCTGATTTTGCTTTGTTGCAATCGCTGAAATCTAGCAACCATGACATAGATGACGCAGCTTGCCTACATGTGATCGTTATTCTGCAACATCCAACATCTTGCCCAACAACAAGGTCAACACAAGATCCAATGGTCAATGCTCTGAAAAAGAACCTTTCGCCACTTTGGGAGGGCAAGTACGGTGATGTGACAAGGATATCTACACGATGACGTCATCAAGCGAATACAGGAACACGTGTCTTGGAGTTACAAGGAGTCTAAGCGTTGGGAGGATTGGGCAGCTGAGGAACTAAAAAGATGCTTTCGGCAGAGAAACGAGGGGAAACACACCTGGTAGGCAATGAACAAAAAGAGAAATGGATCGAGCATTATGTTGATACAGAGACCACGGTGGAAAGAAATTGAGTTCGAGACCCAGAGACAGTGATTCTGGACGAGCAGGACCATATGAGGAATGTTGAACAGGCACAATCAACAACCACAAAGCCTGACACAACATCTGAGGAGTGGTTGAATGCTATCGGAGACAGTCTGAGTGATCTTGAAAGTTCCGAAGATGAGGAGGATCGGGAAGACGAGGTTGATGATGGAGGAGATACAGAGCTCGGCAAGCGGCTCGAAGATGATGAACCTGGCTGGGAGATGGGCACAATCTCCAAAACAGTACAGCACCGCATGGAGAGCATTGGGAGAAGGAGATGGGGCTTGAGGAACTCACGCAACCGGGACGGGGGGACGCAGCCAACTACATCCGTGAGAGAGCGATGAAGTAGGTGACGACTGAACTGAAGGTTCCGGCCCTTGTGAAGCCCCAAACAGACACAACAACAGCCACACCATCACTAACAACATTTGGGGAGCTTAAGCAGGTTCTTGACAACATACCCGGAAAATCCCAAATGACGCCAGTGACATCTCGATAGGGAAGTGGTCAAATGAGGCTGGGTTCAGACAAACCTCAGGCAGACAATCATATAGTATCGCTCCTGCCTGATGCAGTGCCTGATTCGTCACAGGCAGAATGCAATGCCATTTCAACCCAGGAGCAGTTACCCCAGCGTATAGCGTCGCTAGCTAATTACAAGATACAAATTGGATTTGGACATAGCCATGGTGATGGCTCATGCGTCACCAGAAGAATAGATGGCCAAATAAGTATTCTTGAAGACATATCCTGAGTAAAAGCAACATGTACCTACTGCGTAATGTGGCAGCTATTTCTAGATTTCGGTGACCAAATTGTGGGACAAGATTATGCGGCAGTGTGTGTGCAAGGGTCGGACATGCCAGGCAAATGTTCGAGACACCAAATCAAGTAGATTGACGCACAATGATCGGAGTATGGTGTTTCCTGTTACAGTTAAACGAAAAAACAAAACCTAAATTGGAGACCAGATTTACTAACAAAATTTAAGTCAGTGATGTCATATGACTGATTGAAGGGGCAGTAAATGCACATCCGAAACCCGGAAGAATGACAGCCGTCAGAGTGCTTGATCCATGCTGCCAACTACATAACTCTCGGCTCGGACCTCCTGCACAGGGTCGAAAAATCGAAAATTCTTTATGGTACATCTTGGAAATGGAAGAGAATGAGCTGGATAAGGAATGGTGAGGATGTCGCGCTATCAATATCTGAAACTAGTGCATGGATGTTTGGGCAGTAAATTGCCAGACAGAAGTGGTGAAACGTGATGGACCTACATCATTCATAATGTGAATCACTTGTATTCAGGCGGCCCAATCACTGAGATGTCTGAAAGGTTATGTATTCGAACGATAATACATAGACACGTAATACTGGCTGCCCACCCCGAATGTATTGATTGTATGTACGAATGTGGAGCACCCAATGACTGATAGTATGTCATTAGGGCGAGCTCAAAGGTGAGCGACAATGGAGCGTCAATGATATATGGCATTGCATCATGGAAAATACAAATGGTTTCGGTGCAACATTCCTTCAAAAACGAACTATAGCCTGCCTTTCTGTTCAAGAATGCTTGCGACAACATTGCAACAATATACTGCAAATGACAGTCAATGGAGCGTCAACGACTTCTGGCATTGCATTTTGGAAAATGCAAGGGCTGTGTGGCGACATCAAGCTATGATCAAACTATCTGCTGCCATGCTAGGAAAAATGCATTCCACAACTTTGTCAACATGCCCCAATAATGAGCATCAAAGGAGCATCAACGATTTTTGGCCTTGTATCTTGGAATATCATGGGCCTATGAGACTACTTTGATCCATACTGGAACTATTGGCCGCCCGTCTAGGCGAAAATGCTTCAGATGACCTCGACACTATGCTGTAAAAACGAGCTTCGGCGGAGCATCAAAGATTTCATGCCTTGCATGTTGGAATGTCAAGGGGCTATGAGATAACTTTGTTCCAAGATCGAGCTATCGGCCACCATTCTAGGCAAAAATGCTTACAGCAAGATCGGTACCATTTCCCAAAATAAGTGTCAACAGAGCCTCAACAATTTTTGATCTTGCATCTTGGACAATTTCACGGGATTTAAATGCAGCTCAGCCACAATGACCCCATCCGCAGCCTTTATTGGGAAATATTCTAGTGACAATATCGCTTCAACCTCCTACAATTGAGCGCCCGCAGAGCGTCCACCGTTTGTGTGGGAGCTCAGAACGCTACACAGCAATGAACTGCATTGTTCTGTTCCAAATCAAGTTTTACGCTGTCAGTCTTTGTAATCTTACCTTGTATACAACTCCCCAATTATGCATGCATTGTCTTACAGATCTGATTTTTTCACTTGTCACAGTAGAGTCAATATTTAAGAACGCGCAGTCTGATTTGCTGTATCGTTACTTTCGGCAGTCTTCCGTGTCTGATTACCCAGCATTCTAATTCCTACCACCAACTCGGTTTCATAACCTTTGAACACCTCATTGCTCGAGGTTATGATCCCTTGCAAAAATGAACGTGTACTCATTCTTGATTTGAGCGACCTTACTTTCCACATCAGCTTCAATGCTTGGTGAGCTTCAGTGAATGTAGACTCGATGCGGCCTATTGCTTGGAATGATTCTAATCATGCACCATTGTGGTGATTCTATTTACACTGTGGGGTTGAGGAGATCGTCAGCCCTGGCATCATATGTATCATTTGTTATGAACTACTTCGCCATCCATCAGAACATGGGACTAGCTCAATGGGGCAACAGTTGCTGACAAAAGCTGACATCGCAAAGTTACCCGAATTATCAGAGTCAGAGGTCACTGAACTGTCTAGTTCGACAGTGGATGAAACAGCTTAGGCCGTCCTGAAGTGGCAAGGAAGTCGAAGAATCACAATAGTAAGTTCGCTGAGGGAGATCAGATTTGACATCCAAGTTGAACCATATTGACAGAAATGACAGACAAAATGTTCCAAACTGGCAGAGAAGGACTTTGGAAATTCTGAATTTCACCAAGACACATCGAATCGCTACCTCATGTTAGGATTTGTTTCCCCTCATATTCCATGGAACCCTATATTCAATCTGGAGCTAAAATGGTTGTACAAGGCGTTAAGGGATGACTTAGCGATGCAATCTACAACGGCTTTAGCAACATTTGCCGGAGGGAATATGCACTGACCGTGGATGCAATTATGAAGCAATTGCCGTCACAAAATAATGTTGGTTCAGCTCTTGACAGATGTACATCAACAAATGAACTAGCCATCTTGTCAGTCACTGCTTACTATATGGATCAAAATTGGGCAGGGCATGGAGGTCAGCGCTCATTCGATGGGGTTGATCGCCGGTGCTTCTCACGTTTCGAAAGCTAATTAAGGAGTATAGGTCAAGTGGCAACTTACTGGAGCACGGCAAACGGTACATTTGAGGACCTTCATGACCATTTTGATCTTGCCGACAGCCGTTTGCTTGGAATTTCGACTGCTAATACCGGTACAAAGTACTCCATTACTCGCGAGCTGCAATCATCACTTGAGGCCTCTGGTATCGACTGGCCTGCATTGATGTATCTCTTCCGTTGCATGGCGCACATCATACAGCCAGCTTCAGGTGCAGTCATGAGCAGTCCTGGAGTGAAAGGCTGCAACGAGTCTTGGGAAGCCCATCAGTGCGATCACCAATTTGGAGAGAATGAAAGCGTACACATTTGGAAGAGTCAAAGGCTTCAAAGAGAGACCAATGCTAGAATCAATAAGGTGTCGGCCATGAAACCAGGTTTAGCAAAGATAATTGGGAAAGTACGTATTTCAAGATATTTTCAAAGTGCTGAAACTGACCAATATATGGAAAACAATGCTTGCTGTATTGAGTACTCTAACACCTGGTCGTTTAAATGAGTTCATTGTCAGTCAAAGAGCCAAAGTCCGCATCTTGGGACTTTCAATTTTGGATGTGAAGAACGATTTGAACTTGGCCCAGGTGTTGATCCAGCAAGCCTTCCGATTACATGAATTGACATCCGAGTGGCTCAAATACCCAAAATACAGCGATTACCCCCCACACTTCACAGCTCAAGACGAATAGACCATCGTCATGTATGCCAAGGAAGTGATGAGGCCATTCCGTTATTGGACCATGTGGAGGTCCAAGAGGCATAAAGTTACATTGCATCACGTTATCACTGTTTACAATGATACATTCGATCACATGGATGGCGTGATGCGAGCTTTGGCTAAGAAACATACTCCATGGAAGGAAGACTTGTTCTTTGCCGTGCAGTTAGCTCGACAGAAGCTGTGCAAATATCATGCTGAAGACACTGCATCGATGAGCATGCTTCTCATTTCTGCACATATCCTGCATTCTTTCCGCAAGTTGTGATTGTTTAGAAAGTGGGACAAAGAAATGGATATTAATTCTTTGGATGAGACTTCCTATACTACCCATTACCAACATGCCATTCTGAAGTATGTGGAGAATGAATACTGTGGCAAAGATCAACGTGTGCCAGTCAATAGACAAGAAAACTTACCAAGTAGGAATCATATCCCCTCCGAAACGGTTTTAGGATCCTGTCAATGATACTTCCATCCATATCATTTGTCCAGCGAAGATGCAGAATACTCATCGCCTAACGATGTGGCTGAGAATACACCAGTAAAAAGGGATCGTGCAGCATGTCTTTTGACCACCGGCAGGCTCTGTTTGAATTTGTCGCCTGAAGCTCCAAAGAACTGGGGGCAAATTAATCCAAATCCCAATGATTACCATTCCGACCAAATGGAGATAGCAGTACATGTTGGTTACCGGACATAACCCACTGGTGGCAGCAACAGGAGGTAGCGCACTCCAACTACACTGATCTCTTCAATGTGGCGCACAACATATTGTCTATCATACCACATTTCGTTGAAGTGGAGGCCAGTTTTTCCCCCGGCCGTGATGTTATAGGCTGGAGGCAGTCAGAACCCAATACCAGGACAGCTTGCGAAGAAGTCGTTGTGAGTAAGTTTGCTCGAGCGAATAATGGGATTTTCGCAGTCGCTGACCCACAATTGAATACATTGAGCACTGAACATGACACAGAAATGAGGAAAGAGGCAGAGGAAACGAAATTGCACAGAATGGCCAAGGATCACGACTTTTTGGGGATGTGGCAGGGCAGCCAAAACCTACCTGCTACCCAACAGGAATCTCGCACTTATAACGAGGAGATGACCTTAGTGGGATACATTTCGGACATTCAATCTGATGAAGAGCAAGGCAGTACCATCGAGGATCCGTACTCCCCAGAGCTGCAGGATGTCAGCGCCATGCCAAATGTTCATGGATTGATTCGGCCTACACAGAAGTCAAAGAGACAAGCTGAAAATGTGTTATTGACAGTCAATGCAATCGAAACAAGGAGGAATCAGAATGTGAAAAAAATAGAGGACAGAATTTGTCAATGTTTGACCAGGTTCATTGTGTATCTTGAACTTGAGTTTTAGTTAGTGATATATTATGGGCGAATGGTGAACAGTAGCTTGTCAATGGCAGCTGATGAACAGATGTATAGCAGGTGCAATGAAGCTTTTGGCAAGAAACATAAATTTTAGTCGTATGAGTGCGAACAGTGCACGAATGTTACCGCGCTCGGCTTTGTCACATGGCCAAGTCTGAATCTGGCAGAATGACTACCAATATGTTCAAATCATGATGAAAACTACTCTCGATGGCAGCAGATGTTGAATGGATAATACATTAAAATCAGCATCAACGGGGCATCAATGATTTGTGATTTTATAATTACGCTAAATAAACAACAATTTGGTCGCTGTGATGCATAACTAATATGGTCACCGCGGTTAGGGTCAACAGCGATAGCGACTGGCTTGCTGCCGCATCCTGGGAATGAGCGTCAGTGGAGCGTCCACGATGAATATCTTCGCATCTTGGGTAGTTTATGAGCTGAATCATTCTAGATATCGATTTGTCAGATATTGACAGCGTGTACTGGGAAATACTCAAGCGACATGCTTCCTGCCACATCATGACAGTGAGTGTCAACGGCGTATCCATAATTTTTGTCTTCACATCTTGGGTAATTTATGTTCCGATTGGTTGTAGACATCCATTTATCAGATATTGCCAGCCTTCACTGAGAAAAACTACAGCGACATGCTCGCTGCCACATCCTGAGAATGAGTGCCAACAGAGCGTCGATGATGTTTATCCTCGCATCTTGGTTAATTTACGATCCGATTGGTTGCAGAGAACCATATATCAGACTAAGGCAGCCTTGACTAGGAAAACCCACAGTGACATGCGCACTGCCGCATCGTGAGATTGAGCGTCAACGGAGCATCAATGATATCAAGCTTCGCATCCTGGCTACTTTATGTTCTGATTGGCTGTCGACATCCATTCATCTGATATTGCCTGCCTTTACTAGGAAAAATTACAGCGACATGCTCGCTGCCGCATCCTGACAATGAGTGTCAACACTGCGTCTACCATTTTCAGCGTCGAATCTTGGGTAATTGATTCCCGGATTGGTTGCAGACATCCATTTATCAAATATTGGAAGCCTTTACTGTCAAAAACCACAGCGACATGCTCCCTGCCGCATCCTGGACATGAGCGTCAACACAGTGTCAACAGTTGAAGTTGTTGAATATTTGGTAATCAAGGCATCGTGCTGATCTCTGCGTTCATAACGGAGTTTTCAACTGTCATGATAGACTAACATACAATCTATCAAAGGCAAAATACAGATTCCACATTGATTGATATTGCAAGCTGCAACGCTTGCAGAAATGTATCCTCGGTTGTTTAAAACGCAATATTGATAAGATACTATTCACATACTCCAGAGGCAACAGCCTTAATTGGATCTCTGGATGGACCCGCTGGGCGACACGCTGACAACCCACCCAACTCAGATGGGTTGGGAGTTCACCATCCAACTGTACTGGAGTTGATGGTTCGGGTTCATCCACAACCCGGACCGCCAATTTGGCAACTGTTGGGGTTAGTTCAGGACCCGGACCCGCAGTGATGGTCGGGAACCGTTGCTAACACTAGAGTAGATTGACATCATCTCATTTCCATCTCATCTTCCCATACAAGGAAAATAGACTCTGTCATTCACAACTTTTGGTCTCACTCGCTCTGTCCGACATTTCGTGGATGCATCCAATTCCATGGATCTTCCACGCCATGTAGTATGATATCTTCCCACCCAGTTCCTATGCTCCTCATACCAGAATCGCTCTTTCTCATGAATTCTGTGCCAATGTTGTGAGAGGTGCGCCGATGCTACCTGAGCATAATGGGGGGAGCATCAGGACACGCCCAGTGAGTGAACTCCGAGATGCACCACTTGGAGGCTGTTGTGATGAAACGATGGAACTAGAAGGTACAGAGCCCACCATCAACACTCCACTGGCCAGATTGACCGGATGTATATATCTGGAGAGACTTACTTAACACATGCCATATGATGATAGAGCGAATCTTGTGAATGTAACAAAGCCAAATATGATAATATGAAATACCTTGTGGTTATGTAAGAATCACTGCAGTGAGAATGCAGCATCAAGTCTCCTGCAGAGCTGCACAGAGAACTCGGCTGCTCCTGAGGTATTGCACATAGGTGTGTAGCGCTCCCAGCTCGTGTCGAACTCTCCCGCAGTTCTGGGCAGAGGTCCCATCACCTTCAAAATTCAACTATTGTATAAGTCAAATCTTGTAGCATCCTGAATGCAGCTCCATAGCTGAAGGTGCATTCAGGAGCACCTGAGAATGCTCATGCTGAGTCTGAGAGCACTTTGCTTAGCTCCACAGGGGTCTGGAGCATCAAGAAGTACTTGGAAGCACTGGTGAGGTCGCCTGGAGTGTCTGAGAGGATTGCGTCTTGCTTCAAGGCCGATGTACATTTTGCCGATGTCGGATACATCTGTTTCAATGATACCCACCCTCTCATGATGAACATATCGATGGACTGCAAGATGAGTACATGCAGTGACTATGGCATCGTGAGCACGTTGTAGTTCGGCCTCCCGCCGAAATGGCTGATCGTTCTATGTTTACCTTGTCAGTTGTTCCTTATCTTCTGAATATTTGGGAATAATCCATCAGTAAGTATCGAATAACATCAGAAACTGTTGAACCTCGGAAAGATCGTTCAACCAGCCATTTTTTGTCTTCCTTTCTTGACTCCAGATTCCCACTGGCTTCATTTCATCCTCATCCAATGAAATTCCATTTGTTGATACACTCAATCCCAGGTACCTCACTGTTTCCTACTGAAATTCACATTTCTCTGGCTTCTAATAGAGTCCAGCTGCGAAATGCCTTCGCATAATCCATTTGACATGTTCGTCATATTCCTCCTCCCAATCACTGTATCGCAGTATATCTTCAAAATGACATGACGCGAAATCGTTCAAAGCTTCCCTGATGGTATTATCGACGTACCCTTGACAATCCACGGGGGCATTTGTTGACCCGAACTGCATAACCGCAGGTTAAACCACATGGTACATTGACCGGACGGCCAGCCTGTGTTCATCTCCTTACTTAACTAGTAACAAAATCAATGCCCTTCGATCATGAAGCTTGGTATCAATTGGTGCATTCTGAAGGAGCTTTAGTGTTTCTCATAATACAGGGAGACGGTAGAGATTGTTAATGGTTTTGGTATTCATATTCTGGTATTGTATACGAAACAGTCATCCCCCATCCAGTTAGTTTTCCAATATACTTTGTTCCTCAATGGGAGATACTGGTTGATTCATAAAGTGTTTTGAAAGTTTGTCCTCCAGCCATGCTTTAAGTATGACTAACTCTGCTTGGGACAGTGAGTAGAGAGGCCCCCCAATTCAGTGTCTCGCCATCCTTTATGCAAACTTCATTGTCAATACCCAGACGATGTGGAGGGAGTCAATCGGGTAAAACCGTATTTAGCAGAGATTAAAACTCATGGTATTGTTTGGGAACAATCTCCGCCAGGGGTCATTCCTCCAAATTCTTTGCTTCAATGGCCTTATGTATATCATATTGACATGCCTTGAATATCACAAGCCAACCTATCTTAACTGTCCAAAGGAACAAGGATCAATTTCCCATAACAATGTTCCCTCGCAATGGTCGTTGTGGCAGTAACTGTGGTTCATACACCTCTCAAACCTGGGGATACATTGGTTCTTGTGAATCTTCTGGGACTCCTGGTATCCAAAAGGAGCATCATGACAATGTGTAATGCGGAAGTGTAACCTAAATGCGACTGTACTCGATGTGAACTGTACTGCCACATTCTGGAATAGGGAACAAGTGAATACTAGAAAAATGGAATAATGTCCTAGTGTCGTCAAGAATATCCGAAAATGTTCTATATGGTCTCGAACCCTGATTGTGACCCTCCACCAGTTGGAGATGGGACTGCCAACAAGGTTCCATTGTGTTCCAGAGCGGTCGAAACACACTACACGCCGCTTCTTGGCGGGCCAATCCCAGACCCATACCTATCAACCAGTGCAATTTGCAGGGTGTTGCTGGACGCAGCGGTTGCAATCCCCAGTTCTGGTTCTTGGTTTTTGCAATGTATGTTGGCATTCTGATATACTACTGCTAATCACAAACTATTGACTAAGGTATTTCATTGTCCTTTTCTGATGTATTGGCTACCATTACAATGAAATGCAGAAATAATACCCTCCATGCCCGGTTTCCACAATGAGAGTCAAAGGTGCCTCAATAATTCTTGGTCCTGTATCTTGCGTAATCTGTGTGGCAATTGCATGCAGACCATTACAAATCTGGAATAGGCCACATCTATAAGGATAAGAGAAAGCAACCTGCTCAGTGCCCGATTCAGAAAATTTGCGTCTATTCAGCAGTCACAATGTTTGGCCTTGCTTTATGGCATACCTGAGTGGTGATTGGTTGCAGAGATTCATAAATGACATATAGGTTGCCGTGATAGGCAACACAGACCGCGACACGCGTAGTGTTAGCAACGGGTCCGTGTAACGTGCCACAGGTCCAGCTTTGCACCTGAACAACTGTTCGGTTTAGATCCAGACCGGTCCCAAAACCCGACCAGGAGCTTCTTGGCGGGCCAAACCCGTACCTGGAACAGTCAACACGCGGGTTTCCCGGGTTTGACTGGACCCGTCGGTTCCAGTCTCCGGTTCTCCATTTCAGGTTTATCTATTTATGGTCGTAGTCATATATGTTACTGTTATGTGCAAAATATTAACTTTGGTACATCATTCTCTTTATTGGTTTCATTGGCAGCCTTTATACTCAAAACAAGGAGAGACATGCTCCCTGCTACATCCTGAATTTGAGTGTGATCAAGTGTTCATCTTGCATCATTTGCAAAATTCGACGTCCAGCATAGCCATATTGATTGCTAAGGCAGTCATTCAGCTGGAATTTGATCAGTTTGCACATGCGACGGAGCCGACAACATTTGGAGAGCTGTTGGAGATACATGATAGTCTCAGCGGGAAATCGCAATGCCGCAAAGAAACTCCCGGGATAGAGTAGCCATATGTAAATACCATGCCGCAAATGACCGTCCCACATATGCATATCGGCTCGCACAACTGGCATATTACCCAATTCATCACCGATTAACAAATCGAAGCCTGTTAAACCCGTAAGCATTTACCCCTACATGTGCCCTCCATACCTTCGTACTATACAGGAATAGGATTCTGGTGAACATATTGTATTGCCTCGTAAGCCATCTGTACACAACCTGCACAATATGAGATTATTGACGACATAGCTCCGCAAAAGGTAGTTGGCGTATCTATTTCGACACGTCAAAGAATTTTTTTGAGTTTACTGACTATATTGTAAGAAATGACAATTCGTCTATGCATGTGCAAGGGTCATACGGGCCATGTACACGGTCCAAACTCCAACCCAAGTTGATTGACAACTGATGGACACGATATGGTCCTGCCTTTTACGGACAAGTGAGAATGCGCAATCTGAACTAAAGATGAAATTTACTAACAAAGATTCACTTAGTGATGTCATACGAGTCATGGAAGGAGGAGTCATTGCGCAACACGAATCTGGATGAATGACCACCAACATGTTGCATTCGTGCATACCACCAACTACATTACTCCGCTTTTAGACCGGGTGCAAATGGTGAGCATTGTGAAAATTGCTTATGGTACGTCATGGAAATCGACCAGATTGAACTGGATATGGCAAACTTTGTATGTTGGGCTATATTGATGCAAAATTAGGTTATGGCTCTACATGCAGTGAATTGCCAACTGAAAGCGCTGAAATGTCACTGCGCAAAGTTATCGATCGCTCAGAGAACTTCTGTATCAGTTGATCAGAAATCGATACGCCATAAAGCTTTTGCATGCGACTGAGTATTGGTACACATTATTTATTGGCTGTTAGTAATGACTATATTATCATTGAAGCGACACGGGAACAGCACCATTGTTAAAATGAGCGTCAATGGAGCGTCAATGAATGTTGGATATGTAAGCAACTCAATAGGAAGGTGATTTGCTCGCTGCTATTCATAATCAACAGACTGGCAGCCTTTGTAGGCAAAAGAGACAGTGGCGCGGAAACAGCCACATTCTGATAGTGAGCGCCAACGGAGCGTCAACGATATTTGCTGTGGTAAATAAGTTATTTGCAAACCGATTTGCTTGCTGTTATCCATACACAATGTATGGGCAGCCTATTCAGGCAACAGAGGAATCGACACGGTAGAAGGCACATTCTGAAAGTGAGCGTCAACAGAGCGTCAACTGTTTTTGGTCTTGTAAGTAAGTCCATTGGGATGCCATTTGCTCGCTGGTATCTATAATCAACATATTGGCAGCCTTGATGGGCAAAAGAGAAAGCGACATGGTCCCAGCCCCAGTCTGAAAATGAGCGTCAACAGAGCATCAACGATTGTGGGTGTTGCATCTTGTACAATCCAAGGGCTGTGATACGGCATTTATCCATAATCGAAGTTTTGGCAGCCTTTATAGGTAATATTGTGTGTATCGATAGTGCTACACCTCAAATGGAGTGTCAACAGAGCGTCAACAGATTGTCAACAGAGCATCAACACAGCGTCAACAGATTGTCAACAGAGTGTCAACGATTTTGGGTGTTGGATCATGTAAAATCCAAGTGCTCTGCTATGTAATGTACCCATAATCAACGTATTGGCATCCGTTCTGGGCAAATACAATCGCGAAATGGTTGCTGCCCCAGTCTGAAGATGAGCGTCAACAGAGCGTCAACGATTTTATGGGTTGTATCTTGTGTAATCCAAACGCTGTGCTATGGCATTTATCCATAATCGAAGTTTTGGCAGCCTTTACAGGCAATATCGTGTGAGTCGATACTGCTACACCACCAAATGAGCGTCAACGCAGCGTCAACACAGGGTCAATCCAGCATCAACACCGCGTCAACAGAGTGTCAACAGAGTGTCAACGATTTCGGGTATTGCATCGTGTATATTCCAAGGGCTCTGCAACAGCAGATATCCATAAACATTATATTGGCAGCCGTTTTGTGCAAATGGGATCGTGATATTGTCACAGCAGCTGTCTGAAAATGAACGTCAACAGAGCGTCAACGGTTTTGTGTGTCGCATCTTGTATAGTCCAAGGGCTGTGCGATGGCATTTATCCATAATTGAAGTATTGGCAGCCTTTATAGGCAATATCATGTTCGTCGATACCGTTACACCTCAAAATGAGTGTCAATGGAGCGTCAACACACCATCAACAGCGCATCAACAGAGCATGAACACAGTGTCAACTCAGTGTCAACAGAGTGTCAACGCTTTTGGGTGTTGCATCATGTATATTCCAAGGGCTCTGCTACAGCATATGTCCATAAGGAACGTATTGGCAGCCGTTCTGTGCAAATGCGATTGTGACATGGTCACTGCACCTTTCTGAATGGGAGTGTCAACAGAGCGTCAACAATTTCGTGTGTTGCATCTAGTATAATCCAAGGGCTGTGCTACGGCATTTATCCAAAATCGAAGTATTGGCAGCCTTTATAGGCAATATTGAGGTTGTCGATACCGTTACACCTCAAAATGAGCGTCAACAGAGTGTCAACACATCATCAACAGAGCGTCCTCAGAGCATCAACCCAGTGTCAACTGAGTGTCAACAGAGTGTCAACGCTTTTGGGTGTTGCATCATGTATATTCCAAGGGCTCTGCTACGGAATATGTCCATAACCAACGTATTGGCAGCCGTTCTGTGCAAATGCGATCGTGACATGCACACAGCAGTTGTCTGACATTGAGCGTCCACATTGCGTCAACGATTTTGTGTGTTGCATCTTGTATAATCCTAGGGCTGTGCCACGGCATTTACCCATAATCAAAGTATTGGCAGCCTTTATAGGCCATATGGTCTGTGTCAATGCCACTACACCTCAGGCATCAATGGAGCCTCCACAATGTTTGGTCTTGTAAATAGGGTAATTGGTAAGTTATTTGCTCGCTGCTATCCATAACCAATGTATTGCCATCCACTATGTGGAAAAGAGCAAGTGACACGGTCACAGCGCCATTCTGACAATAGCAGTCAACTCACCATCATCCGATGGTCATCAATTGCTGGTGATGCTCATCGGGTAATGAAGGCATCGAATGGATATTTGAGCTTATAATTCAACAATTGACCTCCTCCCTGGTCAAAAATACATATCATGAAAAGAGAAACATGAATTAAAATAATGTCAATCTCGCAATATGCAAAACATGCAAATTGTGATTACTGGATGTCAAATGATTTATTTTGATTGAGTACTATAATCGAATAGCAAAAGCAAGGATGTTATATGAATTGACTGATGGACCCGCTGTACAACCCGCTGGGAACTCGCCCAATTCAGATGGGTAGGGAGATGTTAATCGAACCGTACCCGAATCAACAGTTCGGGTTTATTGACAACCCGGACCGCCAATCTGGCTCCGGTTCTGTTCCGACCCGTACCCGGACCCAAAGTGACAGTCCAGACCCATTGCTAACACTAGACTCGCTCCCTGCCAGATTCTGACATTGCACGTCTACACAGAGTCAGACATTTCTGGTCTTGTAAGTCAGCTCATTGATCCGAGACTTGGTCATTGGAATGTTTGTTGATAGTACCCACCTGCTTGATTGGAAAACATGTCACCTACATTATTACAACTATCTCCTAACAATAAGCATCAACAGAGGGTCAATGACTGTTAAAGTTGTAAGTCAGGTAATTATTGAGTGAGGTAGTCCTTGTTATACATAACCACAGCACATGCCACCTGTGTATACCAAAGAGAAAGCTACACTCTCCCTGCGAATCTTGAAAATGAGCATCAACAGAGTGTCAACAATTTCTATCTTTGCTTCATGGTTCATGAAGGCACGATGTGGCCGTGGATGACTAAATATGCAGTCATGACAGGTTGTATAGGCTGAACCATTCAAGATCACTGTGTTGCGGCTTTGAAAATGAATTGAGTTGTGATTGTCTAGGAGGCTGTCACAGAAACATTGATTGCTTATCTGGCGATAAACAATGCTACCTTCCGGAGTATAGATGTGTGCGATTATCCGCCGCTCACATTACCCAAGATGTAACACCAACAAACTTTGTTGCTCCGTTGACGCTGATTGTCAAGATGGGGCAGGGAGCATGTAGCCTTCTCTTTTGCCTATAAAGGTAGGCAATACAATGGTTATGAATAACAACAACTGATTCAGTTTCCAATTGCCATACTTCCACGACAAGTGTTAGCAATGGCTCCAGGTACCCCCGCAAAGGTCCGGGTTTGGACCGGAAACACGGTGTGGTTTGGTCCAGAATTGTCCAACTCCGCAACATGTAGCCTCGTCGTAATCCCAACCCGTATCTGTACCCACCAAGCCGCGGGTGTTGCAGCGTTCGGCTAGACCTATCCGTCCCAATCTCTGGATCTCATTTTTGGGTTTTTCTGTTTATCGTCGCATTCAGATATCCTACTGTCAGGTGCAAAATATTACCTGTGGTACATCATTGTCTTTGCATGTTTTATTGGCTGCCATTATAATCAAAACAAGCGGAGGATTTCTCCCTGCTGCATCCTGAAGTTGAGTGTGAACGATTTTTCGTCTTGCATCATGAGTATGACCAGAGTCACAGCACAGCTCTATTCACAGTGAGGGGAGTCATGCAGCGGCAAATGGATTGGTGTGCACCTGCTTCTTCACTGACAACATTTAGAGCACTGATGAAGGAACTTTATAGTGTTAGTGGAAAGTTGCAATGCCGCAAGGAACTTCGCAAGCAGATAGTAGCCATATGACATTAGCTTGTAGGAAACCAAAGACTCACATATGCATATCGGCTCTGATGCCAGACATGGTACCCAAGTCATCACCGATTCAAAGATTCAAGCTTGGTAAACCAGTAAGCTTTTACTGCTGCATGTAACTACACTAGCCAATTATCATACAGGAATCAGATTCAGATGAACATGAAGTAATGGCTTGTCGGCCATCTGAACTCTACGTGCACCATTTGAAATTATTGACAATATATCTCTGTGAAAAGTAATCCGTGTATCCATTTTACTATGTGTCAGCACATTTTTGATATCAGTGCCCAAATTGTGAGACATGATAAATTGTCTGTGCATGTGCAAGGGTCATATCAGCCACATACATGTTCTACACTCCAAACCAAGTTGATTGATGATTGATCAATATGATATCGTCCTGCCTCTTAAATATAAGTGAGAACACGCAATCTAAATCGGAGACACAATGTTCTACAACAATTCGAGTCAGTGATGGCATACAAGTGATAGAGAGAGGTCAATGCACAATGCGAATCTGCTGGATTGAGCACCAGCATGTGTCATTCATCAATTCATCCAACTACATGACTCTGTGTTCAGACCTCGTTCACATTGTCAACATTTTCAAAACTGCATATGGTCGGTCATGGAAATTGATGAGAAGGAACTGGATTTGGCAAAGTGAGGAAGTTGGGCTATATTAGTGAAAAATTAGTAAATGGATCAACATGCGGTAAATTGCCAGCCGAAAATGCTGCAATGTGACAGTGCTACATTATCCATTGCTCAGAGAATATCTACATCAGTGGATCAGGAATTGAGATCCCTCAAAGCTGTTGGATGCAACTGAGTATTCATACAAATTATACCCTAGCTGTCAATACTGACTATATAATTATTTGTACAAAATTATTAACCATACATCAAGAGTTAGAACATGTTTAGGGTGAGTGTCAATGGAGCGTCAACAATTTTTTGTCTTGTAAGTAAGTAATAGGGAAGCCATTGGCTTGATGCTATTGATAACGAATTTATTGGCTGCGTTGAGAGGCAAAAGCTAAAGCGACAGAGTTACAGCCCAAGGCTGAAAATGAGAGTCAATCCAGTCTCTGCAATGTTTGGTCATGTAAGTAAGTTTATTGGGAAGCGATTTGCTCGCTGATAGGATGAACCAAGGTATTGGCACCCTTTATAGGCGAAACCAAATACGACATGGCTACAGCCCCATTCTAAATAACCGAGTCAATGGAGGGTGAATAATGTTTGTATTTGTAACCAACTTGATTGCAAGTAGATTTGCTTGCTGTTATCCATAATCAACATATTCGCAGTAGTGTTAACAACAGATCCGGGTCACCCGCTAGCGGTCTGAATTTTAGCTGGCCGTTCGGTTCGGTTCAGTTCGGTTCCAGACCCCGCCAAAAACCAGACCCGCTTCATCTGGGCGGTTTTGTTACCCGGACAGCAGTTCGAACTGTAAGGTTCGTATCCCTTCATCTCCCATTGCGTAGTTGAGTTCTCATCGTATCAGGACATGATCAGTACATAGATTGTGCTGTGGTGGCCGCTCTTTCGCCTGCCACTGTCCGATTTGCGATCCGACTGATATTGGTTGAGTTGCTGTGAAAAAAGGGCAACTTTTGGGCGAAATTAGAAGCTTTTCAATAGTGACTCAACGAATATTGGTTGGATCACATATCTGGGATCGGGATGAGATAGAGCGGCAAGAACTGCACAATCCGCTTACTGATCATGTTTTGATACGATCAGAACCCAAATACTTAATTGAAGGCAAAGTTGTGAAGTTGAAATGTGGGGTTTTTCCTATGGTAAGACCCGTTGCCACCGTCCGGTTTCGGGTGGAACCCCAACCGGAACCGACCCTGGAATTTGGACCCGTTGTAACACTAGGCAGCCTTCATAGGCAAAATATACTACGACACAGTAACAGCCAGATTGTGAAATTGATAATCATCAGAGAGTCAACGAGGTTTGGTCTTGTAATTGAGTTGATTGGAAAATAATTTGGACGCGGTTATCAATGAGCAACTTATCGGCAGCCTGTATCGGCAAAACAGACAGTGACATTGTAACAGCCCAATTTTGAAATTGAGTGTCAATGGAGCGTCAATGATTTTTGGACTTCTACCCAACTTGATTGCAAAGCGATGTGTTCGCTAATATCCATAGTCACCGTATTGGCTGACATAATACGTGAAACAGACCGCAACATGGTAACATTGAGAATCTGAAAATGAGTGTCAACGGAGCGTCAACGATTATTGGTCTTGGAAGTATGTCAATTGAGAAGAGAGTTGCTAGCTGTTATCCATAACCAATGTATTCGCAGCATGAATATGTCAAAGAGAACGCGACATGTGCACAGCCCAATTCTAGAAATGAACTTGAATGGAGAGTCAACAGAGTGCCAATGTAGCATCAATGATTTTTGATGTTGCATCATGTATCATACAAGGGCCTTGCCATGACATTTACGCATAATCAAAGTAATGGCTGCCTTTATGGACATTATGGTTTTTGTTTATGTCGCTACCTCTTAAAAATAAGGGTCAACAGAGTGTCGACTGATGATCAACAGAGCTTTAACAGAGTGTCAACGATTTTGGGCATGTCATCATGTACAATCCATGGGCTAAACTACAGCTGATACTGATAATCGAAGTTTCGACCACCTGTATATCCATTATGGTCAATGTCAAGGTCACTGTACCAAGAAATGAGCGTCAACATGGCATAAACAGCGTGTCAACAGAGCGTCAACAATATTGGGCGTTGCATGTTGTATAATCCAAGGGCTCTACCATGGCCTTTACCCATAGTTGAAGTATTGGCCACTTTTATAGGCAATATGGTCAATCCCATTATTGCTGCACCTACAAATGAATGTCGATAGAGCGTCAATAGAGAGTCAATAGAGCGTCAACAATTCTGGGCATTGCATCATGCATAATTCAAGCTCTATACTATGGCTTGTACACATAATTGAAGTATTGGCCGCCGTTATAGACAATATAGTCAAAGTCGATGTAGCTGAACCTAAAAGTTAGCGTCAACAGAGCGTGAACAATTGGGGGCTTTGGACCCTCTACAATCCAAGGGTTGTGCTATGGCATTTAGCCATAATCGAGGTATTGGCAGCCTTTGTTGGCAATATTGTGATTCACAATGATGCTACCATCTCCAATGAGGGTCAACGGAGTGTCAATGAGTATTGGTTTTGTAGAATGCATAATGCATGGGCTTTGAAACGGGAGTAAACCATAATCGAATTATTGGCCGCGTTCTTTGGCAATATCATCCGTCAAAATGTCCCGGTCACCCAAAATGAGCGTCAACCAAGTGTCAACGATTTTTGCTCATGTGACAAACGTAATTGAGCAGTGATTTGCTTGCTGTTATGCATAACCAACATATTGGCAGACTTTATAGACAAAGGAGAGAGCGCCAAAGTCACTGCCACATTCTGAAAATGAGCGTTAATGGAACGTCAACGATTTGTTGTCATGCATTCTGCATGATGCAAGGGCTGTGCGACTACATTAACCCACAATCGAAGTATTGCCTGTCTTGATTGGCAAAATGGTTTGTGGCTATGTCACTACCATGTAAAATCAGCGTCAACGGAGCGTCAACGATTCTTGATCTTGTATCTTGCATAATCCAAGGACTGTGCAACTATGTTAACCAATAATCGAAGTGTTGGCAGCCTTTATTAGCATCATTGGTAGTGATGATGCTGGTACCACCTATAATGACCATGAATGAAGTGACAATGATTTGTGGTCTTGTAAGTGTGATAATTGGATGGTGATTTGGTCGCAGTTATGCACATCCAACATATTGGCAGCTTTTATAGGCAAACAGATAGCAACACGGTCACTGCCCCATTCGGAGAATGATAGTCAACCGAGTAGAAACAATTTCTAGCTCTGCATGCTGGGTAGTCCAATTTCAAATTGATTACAGAAATCATGTGATGAGATATGCGCAGCCATTAGCGGCCAATATACCAGCTACATACTACCTGCTGAATGCTGAAAATGAACATCAACGGAGCATCAACGAGGAATGATCTTGGATATTTGGTAATCAAGATATCGTGCAGATATTCGAGCACATGACACAACGATTGACTGCCTTGATAGGCTAAAATGCCATAATCCAATGAAACACACCGATTTCAAACTAATCGCTGCTGTCAACTGCTGATCATCCAAGAACCAATTATCAGCTGTCGAATATGCAATTTTGATATGATACTATTATCAAACTGCAACAACAACAGGCTAATATAGATCTATAGATGGACCTGTGGCGCAACCTGCTCACAACCCGTCCAATTCAGATGGGTTGGGAGATCTGAAATCTGCTGAGATCATTAAACGCATTTATAATTATTTCTACATATTGGTTGCCTTTCTGCCTGATTGGGACATGGCCCTTTGGCAAAGCTGAGCCCAGTAATCATCTTCAACTAGTTGTGCACATTCTATTCAAATATATACATCTTGCCAAATAATTCAGTTTGCAGGCTATATCTCGGTTTATGTCACGGTTCAGGTAGCGGGTGATGGGTTGAATGATACTCAGGAACAATGTCGGGTGGACAGATAGAATTGGGGTTACGGAAAGTGGAAGACGTTAAGGGACATAGGAATGGCGTGAGGACGTAGCGGGGCGGTGGCGGTATAATATCTCAAGATAAGGAAGTTGGCTGAGGCATTGCAATGTGGGATGATGTGGTACAATTGGATCTGATAAGAGTAGTGTTGGTGGTGTGTAACAACATGGTTGGATATTCGGATGGTACATTGTAGCATGAAGGTTGATTTCAGGATTGCCGACGAAGTGTATATAATGACAGGTTGTTCGGTGTTGGAGGATTTCCTTTTCTTCTCTCTATACTCGTTTTCTTGTATAGCAAAGCAAGCATGACTTTGACCAAGCTTTGATTCTTGTCCTGTGCAGATTTCTTCGATACTGATTCAGAAGCGTCTTGTCCCGACCATGATATCACACTACTGCGACCAACACCACCTAGGTCCGACCCCGCCCGTTAGACTAGAACGAGTCCTCTACAACGTACCTGTAAGGCCGTATATCCGTATATGGCCGCGTATGAGAGTATATGAGAAGATACTGTTGCACCCGTGGATGTGGTAATATAGTAGAGTAGTTGATAGGTAAGATTATCACTAGCGATCCCAGAGAGATCGCGAGTCGTCTATATAATGTTGCGGTTACCCGGCCCTGGACACGTCTGGTGCCATTGCCGAGAACCTGATCATGGCTGCCATTACATCGTCCCCCCCTTGAGGAGCAGACCCCCTGGGCTGCCACATACGTCTATATAACAAGAGTAACCCCACAAAAAGAAACCAAACCGGTGCGTACGCCTCCGCACGACTTAATAAGTCCCACAACCGATCAGTGCTCTATGAGCAGCCCCTCGGCGGATTCAGTGCACGTGGAAACTCCACCTCCACTTGACTTGTCTCCGGAGGTGGTGAAAGCCTGTGCCGACGCCATTTGTACTGGCCCGAGATCCATAAGAAAGTAAACAAAGTAAAACCCCAGTAAAACGTCCAATCCCATTCCTCCAGTCCAATCATTGTCGTGGCTTCCTCAGATGCTCTCGGTGGAACTCATCAACCAACTCCTCCGCATTCCCCAGATTCTCCGCAGGCTCCCAGCAAGTCCGTACATAACTGTAACCCGCCCAGTGTACGAGTCAATGGAGCTTCCGGTAGCGTCGCTTAGAGTCGAGGAATCGGTGGACTTCCCATTCGTCAGAGTCATCGACGACCGTCGGCTGAGGTTCAGATGGCGGCTGGCCGGCATTATGAGGTGTATAGCGGTCCAGCAAAGAGACATGGAAAACGTTGTGCTTCCGGATCGTATATGGAAGGCCTAATTTGTAAGCATTCATATTGATGACCTTACTTACCGTGTACGGTCCTGTCCGTTTGTAATCCAACTTCTTTCACGGTCTTGCCGCCCGGAAGTGCCGCGTTGAAAGCCAGACCTTATCTCCAACCTCGAAAACAACCTCTTTGCCGCCGGCGTATTTCGTCTGATTGGCCTGAGCCTCCTGCAAGTTCTTACGGAGGGTTTGGTGAGTCTCCTCCAAGCCAGCTGCGAAAGCGTCTGCTTGGATTTCCGAATTCGGGCTAGATGGTTGCTTCGGGGCTTTAAACTGCATCACCGGATGGTAGTGGTAATTTGCCCAGAATGGAGTCATCCTCGTAGACGCGTGTATCGCATTATTATAAGCGAATTCGGCTAGCGGTAAGAGTTCGACCCAATTGTCCTGCTCATAGTTGCAGAAAGCCCAGAGGTACTGCTCCATCGTCTGGTTTTGACGCTCCGTCTGCCCGTCCGTCTGTGAATGGACCGCAGTCGAGAGCCGATGGTCAGTACTCAAGTGAGAACATACCCAGGTCCAGAATCGGCTTGTAAACTGGGTGCCGCAATCTGTGACGATGTTGTCCGGGACTCTGCGCTTGCAGATGACGTGTTCAAAGAAGAGCCGGGCCAATTCCTGCTAGTCGATATCCTTCCGGCACGGTAAGTAGATTGCCATCTTTGTCAGTCGGTCCACGATAACTAGGATCCCGGTGTAGCCCGATGCCGTTGACTCTGGGAATTCGGTGATGAAGTACATCGTGACGCCTTCCCATGGCTGTGATGGTGTCTCCAAGGGCATGTTGATCCGGTGCCTGGCGTGCCGCGGTGCCTTGATTCGGTGGCATACTTCGCCGCTGCTGACATACTTACGTACACACGAGTCCATTACTGGCCAGTAGAAATCCCTAGATACCAACCCGGTAGTCTTAAGAGCTCCAAAATGACCAGACTCAGGGTTGTCATGGAATAGACTTATCACTTTTCCGCGTAGAGAATCGACTGCTGGAACGTATATCCTCCCCTCGTAAGTCAAGATTCCCGCGACGACTGTCCATTGGCTCACCTGTTTGGCGGTATCTCTGCCTTCTATCATTGGCCGGTCGACCAGCTTCGCCGAGGCGTCGGCAGCCCAGGGGTGGGAAGGCTGGGCCGCGATACTTGCTGGCATGAGATCGTCGTATGGTTCCACTGAGACCATTGCCAATAGTCGTGCCACAGGCCTTTCATAGCCGATCTCGTAGTCGGGCCGTCTGCATGGGCCATCGGCCGGGTTCTTGCTGTCTTCCAGGTGCTCGATGAGAAAGTCATAAGCCGAAAGAACTTCCGACCACCTGGCTTGTCTTCCGGAGAGTACTTTGGATGTCTGGAAGTATTCGAGATTCTTGTGGTCGCACTGAATCAAGACCTTGTGATTGGCGCCCTCGAGGTAGTGTCGCCACTGTTTTAGTGTTCCCATGATGGCCAATAGCTCCGGATCATTAGTGTCGTAATTCTGTTCGGCTGAAGAGCACTTCCGGGACTAGAAATTGACCGGCCTGAGAACGCTGAAACCGTCGTACTGGTTGAGAATGCCCGCAATCGCGAATCCACTCGCGTCCATTTGGAGAATGATCGGCTTGGCCGGATCGAAATGCTGGAGGATCGGTGCCTCGGTGAAGGTCCTTCTCAGTTTCGGAAACACCAATTCGGCTTGCCGAGTCCATTCCCATTTGACGTTCCCACGGTTTTCTGACTTCTGGCGTCGAGGTCTGCCTTCTGGTGGCTAGCCTACCTTATCTGCCTTCTTCAGTAGTTCTGTAAGCGGAAGAGTCACCTTGGCATATGTCCGGATGAATCTTCTGTAGAAATTCGTGAATCTGAGGAGCACCTGGACATCTCTAATTGAGGTTGGCGTCAGCCAGTCCTCGATTGTGGAGATCGGGTCCGATTCCACGCCGACTTGATCGCGAGTGAGAACAAACTCCAGGAAGCCGACTTCCGAAACTCCGAATTGGCACTTCTCGGCTTTGCATTAGAGGCCGAATTCCTTCAGTCGGTGCAGCACTTGGCGTACATGCTCCTTGTGGTCCTTCTCGTTTGTCGAATAGATGAGTATGTCGTCGAGGTAGCATAGCGCGAAGTCGTCAATGTATGGCCGTAGGCAATCATCGATATAGGACTGGAAGGTAGCCGGTGCGTTTGTTAGACCGAAAGCTATGACCCGGTATTCGAGTTGGCCGTAATGCGTTCGAAAAGCCATCCTGTATTCATCGACTTCCTCGACGCGGATGAGGTTATAAGAACCGCGGAGGTCCAGCTTCGTAAATATCCTGGCATCCCGCACACGGTCAAGCATCTCTGAAATTAACGGCAGGGGAGACCTATTTTTCACCGTCGCCAGGGTAAGCGTACGGTAGTTGACACAAAGTCTTAGTCCTCCATCCTTTTTTTTTGCAAAGAGTATTGGCACCGCTGCCGGCGATGATGACTGCTGAATAAACCCGTTGGCTAGGTTTGCCTCGCTGTAAGCCTTTAACGTCCTCAACTCGAACTCCGATTGATTGTTAATCCGCCCATATGGCAGGTTCTAGCCGGGCTCCAAGTCAATTGCATGGTCGGTTGACCGATGTGGGGGAAGTGTCTCCGCCTTTGTTTTACTGAAAACCTCCACGAAATCTCCGTATATGGCCGGGATATGTCCTCCATCGTCTGTTGGCACCATCTTTGTCGTAGTGCCGGCTCCATCTGCAAACATTACTTCTCAATTCGTGATATATATATGGAGCGGTAAGGTGGAATATCCAGGAGCCCGGATTTAAAACGGTTCGCCCATGGAAGAGCAAGACCTCGCCGTCCAGTACTCCCTTGGTGTCTCGGCGAGCAGGCAATGTTTACACGAGTATACCCTTTGGAACCTTTTTCTGACCGTTGCCGCCGCTGCTCCCTGCTCGCCCGTCCAGCGCCTGGGGTCTATCTCACTCACCATCAGTGACGGCTTCCATGGTCGCTCCCAGCAGCCCTGTACAATATCCCACTCTTAGGAAGAATGTCCCGACGACCTGCTCACTGGCCAGTAGATCATCAAAGGCAGTTCCTCCGAGTATTTGAATATCTGGGATGCCGCCGCCTCCTTCGGAACACGCCTCCTCCCCAGCCGTCGATCCTGGTACATTCCTGGGGGATTCCTGATGGTCTACCCGGTCCACCGCCACCACATCCGCTCCCCGTGGGGTTCGCAGAGCCAAAACTCGACCGCTTTGCCAAACAACATTAGGATTCCTGGACTAGAACCAAGGCAATCCCAAAACCAAGTCGTAAGCCCGCATAGGCACAACTAGCACCTCGGATTCTCGAACCGGTGATAAGTGCTCCATATACTGAACTGTGAACGCCGTTTTTCGACTGTCGCTCGCGTGCGCCATTGCTTGGGCATTGAGGCCTAGAGTCGTGACGTATGATGGTTCGTCCACTAGACCAAGCTGTGTTTGCACTCTCGGTGCCATAAGGATGCTCATCGCGCCGCAATCGATGAGAGCTCGCACGCATTGCATTTCCCAATTTCCATCTCTTATAAAAACTTCGTGAATAATATGGGACGTGTCCGGACTGGACGTGCCGCATAAGTACTGACTTGACATGTGAGCTTTTGGGCTCTCCAACAACACCCTTGACTTCAAACCAATCTGATGCGGTTGTATGCTGTCCATCGTCGCCATCAAAGTCTGCATTGCCAACCTCTCAAACCCCAATTCCGCCTCGTCGAACGTCTCCCGTCGGGCCAGATGCCGAGAGAGGCCTATGAGTTTTTTGGCTGTTGATTATCGAAGGACTTCTGTCGTTTGATTTGGTGTCCTCCGTCCCTGTTTAGAGCTAATGTCTGGTCCTGCTGTGGTGGGTTAACTCCTCGTGAGTATTTCGGGCAGAAGCTTGCCTTGTGGTACTGAGATCCGCATCGTAAGCATTTGCCGGTAGAATGTCGGTCTTGGAAGTTTTCCGTTGAGACCCATGGTGCTTGCGGTGATCCTGACGATTGTCCTCCGCCGCCTGATTTGCCGTGTCTGTTTGATCCCCATTGGCCGGATTTGCCGCCGGTGGTGTCGCCTGACTCGGAGATGGATGGCCGGTAGCCTCGTTTCCCGCATTTGGAAGACGAGTCCGTAGGCTGCTTCTGCTGCTGTTGTTGCTGCTGCTGTTGCTGCCGCTGGGGCTTCTTGTTTTCGACATGTGTAACTTCCAAGGGCGCGGCCTTAGGGAAGAATTCGTCCAAGGTGTCAAATCTGCCGCAGGCCGGCGTCATCGGTCCAACTTTGTTGTTGAGAGAGTTGCGGAGGCCTGCCCAGGCAATATCGTAGAGAACTTCTTCATGCTTCTTTTGATTCCTCCCAGCCTGTCTCCAATTAGCTTTCAAACGATTCGCATAGGCTCTGACCTATTCTTGTGGATGTTGTATGTATCCCTGCATCAGTGAGATCACCGCCACGCGTCGTCAGTCCTTATCCCCATAAACCTTGGCCATCTCTTGTGAAATGAGGTCAAAGTCTTGTAGGCATGGGTCGGATTCCGCAGATAAGTCGCCCGCCCATTCCGAAGGATCCGTCATCGCCATCTGTCTAAGTATTGGGTTTTGATGATTACTCCAGCCGTCCAGATGAGAGATCGCGTATTTGACGTGAACGGGTCCACCGCGTGGGAACAGGTGGCCGTGGGAGTTGAAATTCGGGCATAACGCGTTCAGAAATCGGTCCCGCTCTTTCGCACCGCCGCAGAACCTTACAGGGTCAACCATCTTGTGGATATTCGGTCTTGGGCCCACGGTGCTTTGTTCAGTGCGTTTGGCGCGTTTGGCAGCCGATTGATCCCGTTCGGCAGCCATTCGTGCCAGTTCGGCCGCCATCCTCTCCCGTTCCAGTCTCTGTTTGGCTTTCCACAGGGCTTGATTTTCGAGCAGCATTTCCAGCATGAACCGGTTTTGAGTCGCCACATCTAGACGATCCTCGTCAGTAATTTGGGAACGGAGATCACCAGTATCGTCGTCGATCGGGCTATCTTTGGATCTTTGACCTCCGAGGTCATTGTAGAGGTCATCGTCATCGTCAATCTCGGCCTCCGGTAAGTCCGTTGGAGTAGTGCGTTCGGCTGTTGATGCCGCTGCCTGCAGAGTGTCATCAATCTCATGGATATCAGTGCCGCACAATTGAGTTCTGGTAAACTTCTTTGGGGGCATGGTCTGTGATAAAACGCGTTGTTTCGTGGCGACACGTTGAAAGGGGTAAATCGCGAGATCCCGTGAGCGAAACATATCGAATTGATTAAGAGCGACAATTGTGCAAGGCCGTATATCCGTATATGGCCGCGTATGAGAGAATATGAGAAGATACGGTTGCACACGTGGATGTGGTAATATAATGGAGTAGTTGATAGGTAAGATTATCGCTAGCGATCCCAGAGAGATCACGAGTGGTCTATATAAGGTTGCGGTTACCCGGCCCTGGACACGTCTGGTGCCATTACCGAGAACCTAATCATGGCTGCCATTACAGTACCTGACATTGAATGTACTGTCAATATTGTCTGACTCCTTGTGTTGATCTTGCCTGGTACTACTGTGAAGTTACCGATGGTTATAGCTCAATTTGCTATCTGTGTAGCTACAATGATTCCGAATTACTTGTGCCTACATCCTTCGAACAGTTGTAAGTATTGGGACAAACCTTGTTCTCTCACCTGGTGGGTACATCACCAACAACTCTGATTTCCGTCAGAAACACCTGGGTGTTCCGGGCAACTCAGACGGGTCTGACGGAACCTCGTACCCTCTGACGGAGAATTACAGACTACCTGTTGCCCATGCAACGGGTCCCGTCGCGTAGCATCAGCAAAATGTATTTTAGTCACTGGTCTGCGAGGATGTGGAGTGTAAACTTAGATGCGGCAATTCGAGGAGTATCAGACCGTAGGAGGCCATTCTTGCCGGCCTTCAGAGTAACTCGGAGCGCCGCGACAAGCCTGGGCGCGCCGAGGACATGCCAGGGAGCAGCTGGGAGCGCCGGCGACAAGCCTGGGAGCGCCAGCAACATGTCTGGGAGCCCCTCGAATCACAGTCATGTATTCGGTTTGTATTCTCATCTATGTATCTATATATATATGTATCTATATAGCTACCCATCTACACACGCTATATCTGGACTGGCTGCAGGCGGTGCTTAGAGCAATTCAAGTTGAGCCTGAAAATGACGATGGAGTGAACTCAGAGATATACTCAGAGGATGTGATCAAGTGATTTGGGAGATGCGCTTGGACGCCGTGATCGAGTGAACATAGAGATGCACTGCAAAATCGTGATCAAGCAAGTTTGGAGATGGACTTGGAAGCCATGCTCCTGCAAACTCGCAGGCCATAATCGAGCGAGTTTGGACTTACACTTAGAGGCCATGATCCAGCCGGTTTAGAGATGCACTTGGAGGCTGTGATTGAGCGAGATTGGAGGGGCACTTGGAGTCGGTGATTGAGTGAACGTAGAGAAGCACTCCGAGATCGTGATCGAGCGAGTCTGCAGATGCAGTTGGAAGCCATTCCCGTGCGAACTTGCAGGCTGTAGTCGTGCCAGTTTGGACATACACTTACAGGCCGTGATCGAGCGAGATAAGATATGCACCTGGAGGCCCTAATCGAGTGAGATTGCAGATGCACTTGGAGGGCTTGATAGAGCGAGATTGGACCAGTACTTGGAGGCGGACGGTTGACGGCGCACAGGGTGATGAGACTCTATTCATCGGTTGCTTAACTCGCAACCGTGGGATTGTGACAATGTGACTTTACCTCTGAGCTCACACGGAGAGCTGGCTGATGGCGGTCAATCGTGCAGGGAGGTAGGCCGGATTCTCAAGCCACATTCAGTGGTCAACTAGTAATCATGAGAATGAAGGGAAGAGAAACAATCTTTGGTGGATGCTGTACTCGCTGGATGCTGTACTTGGTGAATGCTGTACTCGGTGTCAACTCATGATCATGTCATGGAGAGACAGAGAGGGATAACCTAACTTTGTGTTCTGCGATGATGGTTGAGTTGTGGATGAGAAAGCGAGAGATGGGGGATGAACATGAGAACGATATGGAGGATACGAGCGGGCATAGGAAATCAGGGATACAACTTGCCTGATTGGGTTGGGAAGACAGCCAATCGGTGTTATTAAATGCCGGATAAGGACTACTACCTGCCGTATCTGGGATGGTCAATTGACTCGCACATAGTGTTAGCAACTGGTCCGGGTAACCCGCCAGCGGTCCGAGTTTGGACCGTAAAAACAGTTCAGTTCGGTTCCAGACCCGTCCAAAAACTCGACCCGGAGCTTCTTGATGGACCAAACCCGTACCCGTACCCGTCAACCCGCGGGTTTTGCCAGGTTTGGCTAGATCCGTCGGTTCCAGTCTCCGATTCTCGTTTTCCGATTTTTCTATTTATGGTCGCAGTCATATATGGTACTGTTATGTGCAAAATATTAACATTGGTACATCATTCTCTTTATTGGTTTCATTGGAAGCCTTTATACTCAAAACAAGGAGAGACATGCTCCCTGCTACATTGTAACGGCGGCACGTGACCGAGGTCCGGGCAACGGCCATCTATATATTCAGCTCGCCACGAGACTTAGATCTCTAGCGATAATCTTACCTATGTACCTATATTTACTATCACTCGAGTCCACATTTGCAACTGTATACCATAATTACCATACGTATGCCTATAAGGCCGAACGCTGGCGTATGTGCCCTTACACTATTCTCGCTTTTTCAGTTAACGGATACGTTTCGCTCACGGGATTTCACGAGTTTACCCCTATACTGACGCACCAAATCATGCAGTCTACAATTGAGATTACAGCCTTGAAAACGACATATCGAAGCATATTTACTACAAGCACGGATATCGATTGTTTCATCATTCAATTGAGCACCCTGATGGCAGCGGAGAAGAGTTCAGAGACCAACGGTCGCATGAGACGCGTCACCAGCAATGGCGACAATTATCACGACTACAGGCTGCGAGTATTCGATCCAGCCAATGAGAGAAACGGAATACGATCAAGATATTAAGTCGAACACCATTTCTACAAGTCAATTGCTTCCGATCATCAGCCAGAGAAGCTACAATGGACAAATCGCGTCGCCGGCAATGATGACTATTTTATCATGAGTACAGGTTTCGACCCTATCAACGAGAGAAATCGAATACCATTCCTACAAGTCAATTAAGTGTGATCATCAGTCGGAGAACCTACAGTCAAAGCCGCGATCTTACCCCTGAATCGGCATTACCAAGAACCGAAGGCCAAGTTGAAAGACGATTGCAAGTCAGCACAGTTGCAACTACATCCCTCCGAATCGAGTAAAGTGCATCAACTTCAATTGGCGTGTACACCTACAACTCTAGCAACCTCGAGGAAGCTCGGAGGACAGCAACACCAAAGGCATTTCGAATAATTCCAACAATCCCGCTCCCGGGAATTCAATATCGGTCAAGTCCAA
>Ga0307515_10001340_pt1 | contig 55728 bp, 38 predicted proteins | sample 17_EM_MG_FD_194513 | JGI IMG/M metagenome (GOLD analysis project Ga0307515, IMG submission 194513) | Populus trichocarpa ectomycorrhiza microbial communities from riparian zone in the Pacific Northwest, United States - 17_EM | ecosystem: Host-associated > Plants > Roots > Unclassified | place...
GTACCGGTAATCGAGGCCCACGAACAGCGGCTGGACGTGCTCGGCCCCGACGTGCTGGAGCGCGAACGCGACCGGCTCGGCGGGCCCGTCGTGCAGCGCGAGCGTCACCAGCTCCCAGCCGGGCCGGGACAGCACCGCGTCGAGCACCCGGCGCGGCAGCGGGAAGACGTTGAGCTCCAGATTGCGGGCGTGCACGTCGCGATAGAGCCGGTACAAGTGATCGCGCTGCGCGCCGGAGAACGCCGCGGCCTCGGCGGAACCGCCGGCGTACGTGGCGACCCGGTACTGCCCCTCCCACGCCAGCACGTTGGTGCGCTGGTGGTAGCGGGCCTTCTTGGGCAGCCCGGCGAGGAACTCGTCGTCGGAGCCGAAGTCGATCGGCCGGGTCCAGGTGTCGAAGACCGGCACCCGGACGAATCCCTCGCCGAGCAGGACGTCGTGCAGTTCGGCGTCGCCGTCGGGCAGGTCACGCAGGACGACCGCGGCGGCGCCGACCTTGTCCTCCTCGGTGCGCGCGGCGGCGAGGATCAGCTTGACCGCCGAGCGCCAGTCGGCCGTCCGGTCCAGATACAGGTGGTCGCCCTCGCTGAGCAGCGAGCCCATCGCGACCATCGTCGAGGTCAGGTAGTACGGCTCGCCGGCCCGGCGCCGCTCCACCTCGATCGACACGTTCGGCGCCGCGAGCATGTCGTCCTTCCACATGGCCGTGGTGAAGAACGTCGCGGCCACCGGCCGGCCCCCGGCGGCCGGGTCCCGCACGATCCAGTAGTGGAACGCCCAGCGGTGCTCGGGTTCGGCGTCGGGGTCGCCGGCGAAGGTGTCCTCCATCGTGCGCAGCCCCTGCCAGTCGAACGAGCCGCGGTTGCCGAGCATCATGTCCCATTCCGCGCGGTCGATCGCCGCGATCGTGGTGTGGTGCTCGAGACGCAGCCCGCTCGGCCCGGCCCGGAAATCCGGCCCGGCCGCCAGGCCCGACGCAGCGGCTAAATCCGACACGGCCGTCAAGTCCGACACGGCCGCCAAGCCCGCTGCGGCCGAGCGCAACGTCACCGGCCGGCCGGCGAGCTGGCGGCTGAACGCGCGCTTCAGCGTCGTGAGGTCGTCGCCCTCGTCGGCGAGGGCCTTGGGCAGCGCCTCGGTCAGCGCCTCCACCAGGGCGACGATGTCCTCGTCGGTGTGGTGCGCGGTCAGCGCGATCCGGGCCCCGGAGCGCTTCGCCGCCACCGCCGGGAACGTCGCGGTGTCGACGAAGAAGCCGGCGTCGCGCAGCCGGCCGGTCAGGTTGTAGGCGACCTCGGGCCGCCCGGCGCCGACGCACCGGATCGGCGCCTCGCTCGGGCTGACCACGGGCAGGCCGTTCTCGGCGGCCAGCCGGTTGAACAGCCGGATCAGCCCGGTGAGCCGGGTCTGCCGGGCGACCACCTCCTCGGACAGGTGCAGCCGGGCCGAGGCCAGCACCGCGCCGAGCATCGGCGGCTGCACCGGGCCCGAGAAGATCAACGGCCCGCCGACGGTGAACACCCGGCGCCGGGTCTCCGCGTCCGGGAACGTGATCGCGCCCCCGGCGGCGGCGAACGACTTGTTCAGCGATCCCGCGACGATGCTGCGGGTCAGCGCGAGCGGGCTCAACCGTTCCAGCGCGTAGCCGCGGCCGTGCCGGCCCAGCCAGGAGAACGCGTGCGCGTCGTCGAGGTAGAGCCACAGCTTGTCGTTCGCGGCGACCAGGTCGTTGAGCGCCTCGATCGGGGCGAAGTCCGCGTACATGCTGTAGAGGCCGTCGGCGGCGTACCAGATGCGGCGGTGGTCGCGGCGGTACTCGTCGAGCCGGCGCTGGAGTGTGCGCAGGTCGTTGTGCGGGATCAGCTCGACCCGGGTGCCCTGGGCCTGGGCCAGCTTGGCGGCGGTCTGCACGCTGTGGTGCACCTGGTGGTCGAGCAGCAGCACGTCGCCCGACTCGACGACCGTCGGCAGCGCGGCCAGGTGGCCCAGAGTGGTGCTGGGCGTCAGGATCGTCTCGCGGCCGAAGAGTGCGGTCAGGGCGCGCTCGGCCGCCGCGTACGCGGGTGCCGACAGGAACGCGCGCGACGAGGAGAACTGGGTGCCGTACCGCTCGACCGCGTCGATCACCCCGGCCCGCATCGCCGGGTGCGTCTCCAGGCCGAGGTAGCTGCACGACCCGAAGTTCACCAGCGGCCGGCCGCGCAAGGTGATCATGCGCCCGTCCAGGCGGTCGTCCTCGGCGATGTTGTGCAGCATGCCCCGGCGTACGCCGTCCGAGATGACCTCGTCGAACGCCTGCTTGATCTCCTCGGCCTTGGCCATCGGCACGCCGTCCCTTCCCGCCAGGTTGCTCGCGACCTTGTCGGCGAGGACCATCGGCCGGGGACGGGCCGGGGTGAGGATCTCGTGCGGGGCAGTGCGGTTCGGCGAACGCGGTTGTGACGGTTCGGCGAAACCGTCAGGTCGCGGCCGCGGATACCGATCTCAGACCTCGTGACTACTCTCTCGAGCCGCCCGGTTTCCGACTCGACGCCGGCCACCTCAGCAGCCAGCCCCGAATCCGCACCGCCGCAGTGGCGCGCCCAGCTCGCCGAGCTGCTCACCCGGCACGCGATCGGTCTGGTGCACCTCTCGCCCCAGGAAGTGGACGCCGCACTGGTCGACGCGCTGCGGGCGATCGGCGAGTTCATCGGCGCGGACCGCGGGCTGCTGTGGCGCACCGCGCCCGACCGCACGCAGATCGTGCTGGCCGATGAGTGGCACAAGCAGGGCGCGACACAGCTGCCCGCCGAGCGCCGCACCGCGTGCGTCGAGTCGGCCGGGGCCGGGCCGGACGGCGCCGCCGGTTTCCGGTTCACCGATCCGGCGGACGGGCGGGACTGGCTGGACGACGACGAGGGCCGGACCTTCATCGTGCTCCCGCTGCAGGTCGCCGACCGGCTGATCGGCGTGGTCCGGTTCGACGCCCCGGACACCACGTCCTGGCCGCCGGCCGTGCACCGGCTGCTGAGCCCGTTCGGCGACCTGTGCACCAGCGCCATCGTCGCCCAGCGCGCGATCGCCGGCCTGGAAGCGTCCGAGCTGCGGCACCGCTCGGTGCTCGACGAGGTCGGCGACGTCATCGTGCGGGTCGGCCCGGACGGCGCGCTCTCCTACGTCAACCGCGCGTGGTACGAGCTGACCGGCAACCCGATCGCCGACACCGTCGGCGCGGACCCGCTGGCGAACGTGCACCCCGAGGACCGGGCGCTGGCGATGGAGCACATGGCCGCCGCGATCGCCGGCGAGCCGGGCGTACGGGAAGTGCGGTTCCTCGCCCACGGCGGCGGTGTGCGCTGGATGGAGGTCAAGGGCCGCGCGGTGTTCGACGCCGACGGCAACCTGGCCGGCTTCTCCGGGGTGCTGCACGACGTCAGCCAGCGCAAGGCGGCCGAGGCCCGCGCCCAAGCCGCCCGCGAGGAGGCGGAACGGGCCCGCGACGAGGCCGAGCGCGCCCGCGACGAGGCGGAGGAGGCCCGCGATCTGGCCGAGCGCGCCAGCCGGGCGAAGAGCGAGTTCCTCTCCCGCATGTCGCACGAGCTGCGCACGCCGCTGAACGCCATCCTGGGCTTCACCCAGCTGCTCGAGTTCGCCGAGCTGAGCGGCGAGGACGCCGACAACCTCACCATGATCAGCCGGGCCGGCCGGCACCTGCTGAGCCTGATCAACGACACCCTGGACGTCTCCCGGATCGAGTCCGGCCGGCTGTCGATGTCGCTGGAGCCGGTGCCGGTCGCGGACGTGGCGCAGGAGAGCCTCGACCTGATCCGGCCGGACGCCGCGAACCGGCGGCTGACGCTGCGGACCCGCGGCGAGGGCCTGGCCCCGCACGTGGTCGCCGACCGGCAGCGGCTCAAGCAGGTGCTGGTCAACCTGTTGTCCAACGCGGTCAAGTACAACCGCACCGGCGGTGAGATCCGGGTCGCCTGGGGCGTGCCGACCGCCGAGACGGCGCCCGAGCTCTCGTCGCCGCACGGCTGGCTGCGGATGGAGGTCTCCGACACCGGCCTGGGCATTCCGGCCGAGCGCTTCAACGACGTGTTCCTGCCGTTCGAGCGGATCGGCGCCGAGCGCACCGACATCGACGGCTCCGGCATCGGGCTGGCCCTGGCCAAGAACCTGGTGGACGCGATGGGCGGGCGGATCGGCGTACGCAGCGTGCACGGCGTCGGCTCGACCTTCTATGTCGACCTGCCGCTGGCCGCCGCGGTCGTGCTGCCGGCCGCCGGTGACGCGGACGACGCCGGCCCGGTCGGCGCCGAGCCCGAGGACCAGACCCGGTACACGGTGCTCTACATCGAGGACAACCCGTCCAACACCATGCTGATGCGGCGGATCTTCACCCGGCGGCCGAACATCCGGCTGCTGGTCGCGGGGGACGGCCTGAGCGGCCTCGCGATGGTCGGCGAGCACCGGCCCGACCTGGTCCTGCTCGACCTGCACCTGCCGGGACGCAACGGCGAGGAGGTGCTCGCCGACATCCGGCTGGACCCTGCCATCTCGGCGACCCCGGTCGTGATCGTCACGGCCGACCTGACCCCCGGCATCGAGCGCCGGCTGGGCCAGGCCGGGGCGACCGATTTCATGTCAAAACCGGTTGATATCGGACGACTGCTCACGGTTGTCGACCGCGAGCTGCGGGTGGAATGACCGAACTCCTCAGATCGCCCCGGCCCGCGCCGATCGGGCAATGGCCGGACGCCCAGCGAACAAGGAGCAGCACCCCATGCTCGGTGACGACAACGACGTCGCGCGGCCGGAGATCAACGCCGATGTGGCGCGGGTCCTGGTCGCGGCGGTCAGCCACGGGGTACGCACCCCGCTGCACTCGCTGCTCGGCTTCCTCGAGCTGCTCGACACGATCGACCTCGACGACGAGGCGCACAGCATCGTGACCGAGGCCCGGGGCGGCGGCGCCGAGCTGCTCGTCGCCGGCGACCGGCTGCTCATCCTGTTACGGCTGCTCATCGGCGATCAGCCGGCCCCGCCCCAGTCGTTCTCCACGGCCGACCTGCTGCGCGACGTCGCCCGCAGTGCCGGCCCGGAGGGCGCCGTCTGGACCGACGTCAACCCCTACCTGCCGGCCACCCTGGCCGGCGACCTGGAGGATCTCCGCCAGCTCCTGGTCGAGCTGGTCAGCAACGCCGTGCGGCACGGCGGTCAGCAGACCCGGGTGTACGCCGAGCGGATCGGCGACTTCACCCAGAGCCCGGCCCGGGTCCAGTTCACCGTGGCCGACGACGGTCCGGGCCTGCCCGCCGAGGCGCTGCGCCGGCTGTCCACCGCTCAGGAGCGGCTCGGCGAGGAGCCCACCCAGATCGGGCTGTTCCTGGCCGGCCGGCTCGCCCGCCGGCTCGGCGCCACGGTGAGCGTCGCGCAGAGCGACGACCGGGGCACGATCATCAAATGTGACGTCCCGCTCTACGACAAGCTGCACGAGCCCGCCGCGGCCACGCCGGCACCGGCCGGCGCGGCGGAACCGAGCGTCGAGCCGCTGCACATCCTGCTGGTCGAGGACAACAAGGTGAACCGCATCCTGGCCCAGCGGCAGATGGCCCGGCTCGGCCACCGGCTGGACATCGCGGTCGACGGCGAGTCCGGGATCCAGGCCGTGCTCGACGGCGACTACGACGTCGTCCTGATGGACCGGCACCTGCCGGACATCGACGGGCTGGAGTCCACCCGGCGGATCCGCGCGGGCGAGCTCACCCGGTCGCCGGAGCGGCACACGCCGATCATCGCGGTCACCGCCGACGCCTCGCCCGGGCACCGCGGCGAGTGCGTGGCGGCCGGCATGGACGGCTTCCTCACCAAGCCGCTGGACCTGGAGCAGTTGCGGGTCGCGATCGACCAGGTGACCTCGGCGCCGGCACCGGCCGGGCCCCCGGTTGCCGACCAGGCGGACTTCGACCCGGGCGCGCTGGGCCGGCTGAACGACGCGCTCGACGGCGACGTGCACGCCGTGGCCGATCTCGTACACACCTACCTCGACGAGTTGCCGGCCAGCCGGATGCGGCTGCAGGTCGCCCTCGGCCAGGCGCAGGCCCGACAGGCGGCGGCCGCGGCCGAATCCCTCTGGGCGTCCAGCGAGACCGTCGGCGCGGTCCGGCTCGCGCAGTTGTGCGAGGAGATCCACCGCGCGGCCCGCAACGGCGACGTCGAGCACGGCCGGCTGCTGCTGCCGGACCTGCGGGACACCTGCGACCGCACCGCGACGGCCCTCGACCGGTCGATGCGCAGCCTGCACGTCTGACCGGCGGTTCAGTCCGCCGGGCGCAGGAAGATCTCGATGACCGGGACCTCAACATCCGGTTTCTGTACGGGCAGCAGCAGCGTCACCGTGCCCCGCTCCTGACCGGCCGACGAGGTGGCGTACGCCGGCCGGTCCGGGTCGGCGATCTCGTGCGGCACCTCCGAAGCGTCGTGCAGGAACTGCGCGTACGCCAACCGGTCCGCCAGGCCCTTCAGGTGCACGGCGTCGAACGGCCAGGCGAACAGGTGCAGATAGAGCCGGTCACCGCGCTGGGTGTAGCGGCAGTCGGGCGGAGCGTCGTAGGCGCTCGGCCCGGCGCCGTAGATGGACCGCTGGTGCAGCCGCATCCACCGGCCGATCCCGCGCAGGATGCCGGCCGAGGTGGGGTCGATCTCGCCGCGCGCGTTCGGGCCGACATTCAGCAGCAAGTTGCCGTCCTTGGACACCGTATCGACGAGCATCCGCACCAGCAGGCCGACCGACTTGAAGTCGCGGTTGTCCCGGTCGTACCCCCAGCTGCCGTTGAGGGTCTGGCAGGCCTCCCAGAGCACCGGCTTGCCGTCGAGGGTCATCGGGTCGCTGGGTTGGTACTGCTCCGGCGTGACGAAGTCGCCGGGGATGTCGAGCCGGTCGTTGACCAGGATCTCCGGCTGCGCCGCGCGGACGGCGGCGAGCAGGTCGGCGCTCCCCCAGTCGGCCGCGCCCTTGCCGCCCCACACCACCTCGCCATAGTGGACGTGCCCGACGTAGGAGAAGTCCAGGAACAGCTGGTCGATCCGGCCGTACCGGGTGAGCAGGTCGTGCACCTGAGCGTGCAGATAGTCGCGATAGATCGCGATATCCCGTCCGGCGCCCACTTCGGGTGTGTCCCGCTGCGGGTGCAGGCCGTCGATGGGGAACTGCGGGTGGTGCCAGTCGATCAGGGAGTAGTAGAGCCCCACGCCCATCCCGCGTTCGCGCAGCGCGCCCAGGAACGGGCCGATGAGATCCCGCTCCGAGCGGTAGTCGGTGGCGTCGGTGTCCCACAGGCAGTAGCCGTCGTGATGCTTGGCGGTGATCACGGCGTACCGCATTCCCGCCTCGGCGGCCAGCTCCACCCAGGCGGCCGGGTCGTACAGGTCGGGGTCGAAGTGGTCGACGTAGCGCTGGTAGTCCGCGTCGGTCAGCTTCTCCTTGTTGCGCACCCACTCGCCGCGGGCGGCCGCCGCGTACGCTCCCCAGTGGACGAACATGCCGAACCGGCGGTCCCGGAACCGCTCGATGTTATTCACGGACCGCGCCCTTGGTGGCGTCGGCGATGAAGTTCCGGGCGAACAGTACGAAGATCAGCAGCAGCGGCACGATGGCGAGCAGCGCACCGGCCATCACCATGCTGAAGTCGGTGCCGTGCGCGGTGTTGAGCTGCGCGAGCGCCAGTTGCAGCGTGATGTGCTCCGGGTCGACCAGCACGATCAGCGGCCAGATGTAGTCGTTCCAGGCGGCGACGAACGTGTAGATGCCGAGGAACGCCAGCCCCGGCCGGATCGCCGGCAGCGCGATCTGCCAGTACGTCCGGAAGAACCCGGCGCCGTCGATCTTGGCGGCCTCGATCAGTTCGTCGGGCACGGCGCCGATGACGTACTGCCGCATCCAGAAGATGCCGAACGCGTTGGCCAGCGGCGGGATGAGCAATGCCCGCAGCGTGCCGGCCAGCCCCAGGTCGGACACGATGATGAACTGCGGCAGGATCGCCAGCTGAGTCGGCAGCATGTACATGGCCAGCACCAGGCCGAAGAGCACATTCCGGCCGGGGAACCGGTACTTCGCGAAGGTGAAGGCCGCGAGCGAGTCGACGAAAAGCACCATCACGGTGACCGTGACGGCGACGAAGGCCGTGTTGAGCATCGAGCCGAAGAAATCGATGTTGTCGAGCAGCCGGGAGATGTTGTCGCCCAGGTGCGAGCCGAAGGTCAGCTTCGGCGGGTACCGGTAGATGTCCTGGGTGGTGTTGGTCGCCATGACCACCATCCAGTAGAACGGGAAGAACGAGACGAGCACCCCGACGAGCAGCGCCGCGTGGATGCCGAGCCGGCCGATCTTGTATTTGGTCACCGTGCTCGTTCCTTTCGCTCGCCCCGGGTCACGAGCCGCCAGTTGATCACGACGAACAGCAGGATCAGCAGGAAGAGCGCCCAGACGATCGCGGCGGCGTAGCCGTAGTCGTTGTTGTCGAAGGCCTGGTGGTAGAAGTACAACATCATCGTCAGGCCGGCCTGGCCCGGACCGCCGGAGTTGGGGTTGGTGGCGGCCGTGCTGCCGAAGAGCACCTGCGGTTCGGTGAAGCTCTGCAGGCCGGTCACGGTGGACACGATCAGCGTGAAGAGGATGATCGGGCGCAGCAGCGGGATCGTGATGTTGAAGAAGATCTGCACCGGCCCGGCACCGTCGATCCGGGCGGCCTCGTAGAGCTGGGTCGGGATCGCCTGCAGCCCGGCCAGATAGATGATCGCGTTGTAGCCCGTCCACTGCCAGCTCATCAGCAGCGCGATGACCACTTTGATCGCGAACGAGTTGGACAGCCAGCCCACCTCGGGCAGGTGCAACAGGTGCAGGGTGGCGTTGACGATGCCGCTCTGCGAGCTGAAGACGGCGAAGAAGAACAGCGCGATGGCCACCAGCGAGGTGACGTTGGGCAGGAAGTACGCCACCCGGTAGAACGACGAGAACCGGATGCCGGCGTTCAGCATCGTCGCGATCACCAGGGACACGAACAGCATCGGGAACGTCGACAACACCCAGATCACGATGGTGTTGCGGACGGACTGCCAGAAGACCGGGTCGTGCACCAGGAACTTGAACTGGTCGAGCCCGACGAAGGTCATGTCGCCCAGGCCGTCCCAGCGCTGGAACGCCAGGTACAGCGTGAAGAACACCGGGATCAGGTTGAAGCCGACGAAGACCAGGAAGAACGGCGAGATCGCTGCGTACTGCCGCCAGGCCGCGGCAATCGATTGAGGCCGGGCTCCCCGGCCTCGTCGGCCGGCCACGTCAGCTGACTCCCTGCTTCTGGGCGATCTGCTTGGCCTGGCTGACCGCGTCGGCCCAGCCCTTTTCGGCGTCCTTGCCGCCCTCGACCTTGACCAGTTCGTTGTAGTACGGCACTGCGACCGCGGCATCGCCCGGCGCCTCGTACGCGATCGGGATCTTCTCGGCCGCCGGCCCGAAGACGTCGATGGTGACCTGGTCGCCGAAGAACGCGTCGGGCGCGGTCAGCGCCGGCAGCTTGTAGGCGGCCGGGCTCGACGGGAACAGCGCGGCGTCGGTGAAGCCGCGGGCCTGGTTGTCGGGGCTGAGCAGCCAGCTGATGATCTGGAAGGCCAGCTCCGGGTTGGCCGAGGCCTTGGGGATGGCCAGGAACGAGCCGCCGATGTTCGCCGGGCCGCCCGGACCCGCGGCGACCCGCCACTTGCCCTTGGTGTCCGGCGCGGCCTGGGAGATGTCCAGGGCGTGCCAGGCGGCCCCGACCTCGGCGGCCACGGCGCCGTTGCCGACCGCGGCGTTCCAGCTGTTGTCGTTGATCTTCGCGTCGATGCCGAGCGTGAAGGGCTTCAGCGCGGTGTCCCAGGCCTTGCGGATGTGGTCCTGGTCGCCAACGAACTTGTTGCCGCTGTCGATGAACCGGACGGTGTTCTGCCCGACGGCGACGCCGAAGATGCTGCTGACCGTGGCGACCAGGAACGACTTCGGCAGCGCGGCCTTGAGCTTCACGCCGGCCGCGAAGTAGGCGTCCCAGGTGGACAGTTGGGCGCTGACGTCCTCGGGCTTGCTCGGCAGGCCGGCCTTGGCGAAGAGGTCCTCGCGGTAGAACAGGGCGGTGGGGCCGATGTCGATCGGGAAGCCGATCAGCTTGCCGTCCTGGGTGCTGCCCTGCTTCCACTTCCACGGCAGGAACTGCGCGGCGAGCTTGTCCGCGCCCAGCGTGTTCAGGTCGACGAACTGCTTGGCCTGCGGCAGCAGGGCGGCGATGTCCTCACCCTTGATGCCGGTGATGTCCGGCACGGACCGGCCGGCGGCGAGGGTGGTGGTCAGCTTCTGCTTGAAGTCGCCGCCGACGACCGACGGCTTGATCGTGGCTTGCGCGGCGAACTGAGTCACGGCATCGGCGACGACCTTGTCGCTGAGGCCGCCACCCCAGTACCAGAGGGCGATGTCCTGGGGGCCCGAGCTCTTCTTCTTGCTCGAATCGTCGCCACACGCGGCCGTGATGCCGCCGGCTGCGGCGAGCAGACTCGCCTGCAGCAACCTCCTACGGGACAGTTCCACGGGGTGCTCCTAATCCATGACCTGATCGAGGAATGCGTAGTCCTTGCGCAGCTGGGGATCGTCGGTGGCATGCCACCACCGCGCGATACCGGACCAGCCGGGTGCGGCCGGTGCGCCGCCGGCCTGGCGCACCGCGAGCGCGGCGGACAGGTTGGCGAAACGCAGCCGGTCGACGAGCGGCCAGCCGGCGAGGGTGCCGGCGACCAGGCTCGCCCCGAAGATGTCGCCCGCGCCGGTGGTGTCGAGGGCGTCGACGGCCAGCGCCGGCGCCCACGCGTGCTCACCGGTGCTGCCGTCGATCGCGATGGCGCCGTCGCCGCCGCAGGTGACCACCGCGAGCGGCACCAGGTCGGCGAGCTTGGCCACCGCGGCGTGCGGCGTGGACGTGCGGGTGTATGCCATCGCCTCTTCGGCGTTGGGTAGAAACGCATGACAATGGGTGAGTTGGTCCAGCATCGTGCGGGACCACTGCTGTGCGGGATCCCAGCCGACATCGGCGAAGACGAGCGTCCCGCCGGCGTGGGCGAGCGGGACCCAGTTGGCCGGTTCCGGTTCGAGATGCACGACCGCCGCGCGGCTGACCGGCGGGCTGCCGATCAGCTCGTCGGCGGACAGCGGCACGGGCTCGCCGTGGGTGACGAGCGCGCGATCGCCGTCGTAGGCGAGCGAGACGGTGACCGGGGTGGGCCAGTCCGCGAGGCGCCGGGAGCGCGACAGGTCGATGCCCTCGTCGCGTTCCAGGATGTCCCAGCAGAGCCGGCCGAACGGGTCGTCACCGAACACGGCACTGAGCGATGTGCTCAGCTTCAGCCGTGCGAGGGTGACGGCGAAGTTCGCGATGCCGCCCGGCCCGGTGCCGCTGCCCTTGGCCCACATCTCGGTGCCGGGCACGGGTCCGTGCTCCAGTCCGGTGAAGACCAGGTCGTAGAACATCAGCCCGGACACGAAAACATCGACCACGCTAGCCTCTCCTTTCGCTACCTGAACAGGGATGAGCAACTGTGAGCTAGATCCCCTCTCAGGTACGCAGAATCGTGCACTCCATGAGCGAGCTTGGCAAGCGAATCCGCCAAGTCAATCAGAAACTGTCATAGCGATGAGCGAGTTTGAAAGGTAGTGTCACTCCCATGCTCTCCGGGCGACGTCACGAGCTGATCCTGCGCACCCTGCGTACCGACGGATCGGCCACCATCAGCGGACTGGCCGACAAGCTCGGCGTCAGCACCGCGACGATCCGCCGCGACCTGGTCCAACTCGATGACGAGGGACTTCTCAAGCGGGTGTACGGCGGGGCCGCCTCGGTCGAGGACAAGGACGACCCGTTCGTCGACGTCGCCGCGGTCCGGGTCGCCGAGAAGGACGCGATCGCGGTGAAGTGTGCAGAGCTGGTCAAGGATGGCGAGACCGTGCTGCTCGACATCGGCACCACCGCACACCGCGTGGCCCGGCAGCTGCGTGGCCGGTCGTTGACCGTCATCACCAGCAGCCTCGCGGTCTTCGAGGAGTTGCAGGACGAGGAGACCATCCAGCTGGTCCTGCTCGGCGGGGTGCTGCGCCGCGACTACCGGTCGCTGGTCGGCTTCCTGACCGAGGACAACCTGCGCCAGGTGCACGCCGACCGGCTGTTCCTCGGCACCAGCGGGGTCCGGCCGGACGGTCAGGTGATGGACACCACGGTGGTCGAGGTGCCGGTCAAGCGGGCGATGATCGCCGCCAGCGACCACGTCGTGCTCGTCGCCGACGTCGGCAAGTTCCCCGGCACCGGGATGTCCCGGGTGTGCGTCCCGCAGGAGCTGAACACGGTGGTCACCAACGCACCCGCCGACGAGAAGACAACAGCGGCGCTCCGGGAAGCGGGCGTCGAGGTCATCGAGACATGAGAGTCGACGAATGAGGCTGACCATCCTGGGCGGCGGCGGATTCCGCGTACCGTTGATCTATCGGGCTTTGCTGGCGGATCGAGCGGAGGGTCGGGTCACCCACGTGACGCTCTACGACCTCGACGAGAGCCGGCTCACCGCGATCAGCCGGGTGCTGCGCAGCCAGGCCGCCGGCGTCGACGACGCGCCCCTGGTCAGCACCACCACCGATCTCACCGAAGCGCTCACCGGGGCCGACTTCGTGTTCTTCGCGATCCGGGTGCACGGGCTGCAGGGACGCTCGATCGACGAGCGGGTCGCCCTCGACGAGGGGGTGCTCGGCCAGGAGACCGTCGGCGCCGGCGGCATCTCCTACGGGCTGCGCACCGTTCCGGTGGCCGTCGAGGTCGCCCGCCGGACCGCCGAGGTCGCCCCGGACGCCTGGGTCATCAACTTCACCAACCCGGCCGGGATGGTGACCGAGGCGATGTCCCACCACCTCGGCGCGAAGGTGATCGGCATCTGTGACGAGCCGGTCGGCCTCGGCCGCCGGGTCCTGCACGCGCTCGGCGTCGACGCCGGCGCGGCCCGCCTCGACTACGTCGGCCTCAACCACCTCGGCTGGTTGCGCGGCGTCCACGTGGCCGGCAACGACGTGCTGCCCAAGCTGTTCGCCGACCCGGCGGCGCTCGGCTCGTTCGAGGAGGGCCGGCTCTTCGGCGTCGAATGGCTGCGCGCGCTCGGCTCCATCCCGAATCCGTACTTGCATTACTACTACTACAACCGGGAGGCGGTCGCCGCCGCCCGCGCCGCCGCACAGACCCGCGGCGCGTTCCTGCTGGAGCAGCAGAGCCGCTTCTACGCGAGCCTGCAGTGCGGGCAGGGCTCCCCCTACGCCGCGTGGGAGAGCACCCGGCACGAGCGCGAGATCACCTACATGGCCGAGAACCGGGCCGCCGCCGGCGCCGGCGAGCGCGACGTGAGCGACCTCGAGGCCGGCGGCTACGAGCAGGTCGCGCTGGCGCTGATGCGCGCCATCGCCCGCAACGAGCAGGTCGACCTCATCCTGAACGTACGCAACGCGGGCACCCTCGCGCTGCTCGACGCCGACGCGGTGATCGAGGTGCCCTGCCGGGTCGACGCGGCCGGCGCCCACCCGTATCCGACGGCACCGCTGCCCGACCACGCCGTCGGGCTGGTCACCGCGGTCAAGGCCGTCGAACGCGCGGTGATCGAGGCCGCCGGCACCGGATCGCGCACCGCCGCGTTGCGGGCCATGGCGATCCACCCCCTGATCGACTCGGTCGCGGTCGCGGGCCGCCTGCTCGACCGATACCAGGCTCAGCTGCCCGAGCTGGCCTACCTACGGGCCTGAAGGGGTCAACAAAGATGCATGATGATCGACGGCTGGTCGAGGGGCGCCTGGACCGGGTGCTCGCGCAGCGCATCCGGCCGGCCATCCACGCCGAACGGATCCCGCTCGAGCTGACCATGTGGCAGGTGAGCGGCGAGCCGGTGCCGGTCGCCGAGGCGCTGGCCGCCAGCTACGAGCCGTTCAGCGTCGGGCAGCAGTGGGGCCGGCCGTGGGGCACCTGCTGGTTCCGGGCCACCGGCGAGGTGCCGCAGCGGTGGGCGGACCGGCGGGTGGAGGCCGTGTTCGACCTGGGCTGGATCAGCGAGTGGCCGGGCGGACAGGCCGAGGCGCTCGTGTACGACCTGGCCGGGCACCCGATCAAGGGCCTCGCCCCGCGCAACCAGGAGATCCCGATCGCCGGCCCGGGTCCGGTCGCGTTGCTGGTCGAGGCGGCCGCCAACCCGGACATCCTGCACGACGGGTTCGTGCCGACCCCGCTCGGGGACCTGGCCACCGCCGGGGACGCGCCGCTCTACAAGCTGGCCCGGGCCGAGTTGGCGGTGCTCGACGAGAACGTCTGGCACCTGCACTTCGACCTCGAGGTGCTGCGCGAGCTGATGCTCGAGCTGGCCGAGACCGACCCGCGCCGGCACGAGATCCTGCGGGCCCTGGAACGCTCGCTCGACGCGCTCAGCCTGGACGATGTCTCCGGGACCGCGGCGAGCGCCCGGGCCCAGCTGGTCGAGGTGTTGTCCCGGCCGGCGCACGCCAGCGCGCACACGGTCAGCGCCGTCGGGCACGCGCACATCGACAGCGCCTGGCTGTGGCCGCTGCGGGAGACCGTACGCAAAACGGGCCGGACCTTCGCCAACGTCACCGCGCTCGCCGCGGACTACCCGGAGTTCATCTTCGCGTGTTCGCAGGCCCAGCAGTACGCCTGGGTGAAAGAGCACCAGCCCGAGGTGTTCCAGCGGATCCAGGCCGCGGTGAAGGCGGGCCAGTGGCAGCCGGTCGGCGGGATGTGGGTCGAGGCCGACGGCAACCTGCCCGGCGGCGAGGCGCTGGCCCGGCAGCTCGTACACGGCAAGCGGTTCTTCCTCGACGAGTTCGGCGTGGACTGCCAGGGCGTGTGGCTGCCCGACTCGTTCGGCTACACGGCCGCCTACCCGCAGCTCGCCCGGCTGGCCGGGATGGAGTGGTTCCTGACCCAGAAGATCTCCTGGAACCAGACCAACAAGTTCCCGCACCACACGTTCTGGTGGGAGGGCATCGACGGCAGCCGCATCTTCACCCACTTCCCGCCGGCCGACACCTACAACGGCGCGATGACGGGTGCCGAGCTGGCGCACGCCGTGCGCAACTACGCCGACAAGGGCGGCGGCACCCGGTCGCTGCTGCCGTTCGGCTTCGGCGACGGCGGCGGCGGGCCCACCCGCGACATGCTCGAACGGGCTCGCCGGCTGCACAGCCTGGAGGGCTCGCCGCGGGTGGTGATCGAGACGCCGGACGAGTTCTTCGCCGCCGCCCGCGCCGAATACCCGAACGCGCCGGTCTGGTCCGGCGAGCTCTATCTGGAGCTGCACCGGGGCACCTTCACCAGCCAGGCCCGGACCAAGTCCGGCAACCGGCGCAGCGAGCACCTGCTCCGCGAGGCCGAGCTGGCCTGCACCACGGCGGCCGTGCGGGCCGGCTTCGACTATCCGTACGAGCGGCTCGACCGGCTGTGGAAAACCGTGCTGCTGCAGCAGTTCCATGACATCCTGCCGGGCAGCTCGATCGCCTGGGTGCACCACGAGGCCGAGGCCACCTACGCCGCCGTGGCCGCCGAGCTCGGCGCCATCATCGACGAGGCCACCGCGGCCCTGGCCGGCTCCGGGGACACCCCGTGGGTGCTGAACGCCAGCCCGCTGCCGCGCGCCGAGGTTGTGGACAACGCGTTCGTCCGGGTCGATCCGTCGTATCTTGGACCGATGCTGACCGCAGCCCCGCCCGAGGCGCCCGTCCGCGCCGACCAGCGCAGCCTGGACAACGGCCTGGTCCGGGTCGAGTTCGATGAGGACGGCCTGATCAGCGCGATCACCGACCTGGTCGCCGACCGCCCGGCGCTCGCCCCGGGCCGGCGCGGCAATCTGCTGCGCCTGCACGCCGACCTGCCGAACGAGTGGGACGCCTGGGACGTCGACCGGCACTACCGCCACCAGTATGTGGACCTGACCGCGGTCGAGTCGATCACACTGGTCGAGGACGGGCCGCTGACCGGCGCGATCCGGGTGGAGCGGGCGTTCGGCAGCTCCCGGATCGTGCAGACGGTCCGGATCCAGGCCGGCAGCCGGCGGATCGACGTGCAGACCGAGGTCGACTGGCACGAGACGGAAAAGATCCTCAAGGCCACGTTCCCGCTCGACGTGCACGCCGAGCGCACCGCCGCCGAGATCCAGTTCGGGCACGTCTTCCGGCCGACGCACACCAACACCAGTTGGGAGGCGGCCCGGTTCGAGGTCTACTGCCACCGCTGGGTGCACGCGAGCGAGCACGGCTACGGCGTCGCGCTGATCAACGACGCCACCTACGGGCACGATGTGACCCGCGAGGGCGGTGTCACCACCGTGCGGCTCAGCCTGCTGCGCGCGCCCCGCTGCCCGGATCCGCGGGCCGACCAGGGCATCCACCGGATGACGTACGCGATCGTGCCGGGCGCGAGCATCGCCGACGCGATCGCCGAGGGGTACGCGCTGAATCTGCCGTTGCGGGTCAGCACGGGCGGCAGCGCCGAGGCGGTGCGCTCGCTGGTCGAGGTCGAGGGCGCGACCGTCGAGGCGGTCAAGCTGGCCGACGACCGCTCCGGCGACGTGATCCTGCGGGTGTACGAGTCGCTCGGCGGCCGGGCCCGGGCCCGGTTGCGCGCGTCGTTCCCGCTCGCCGGCGTGGAGGTGGTCGACCTGCTCGAACGCCCGCTCGCGGAGCCGCAACCGGCGCTCGACCCGGACGGCTCCCTGCCGCTGGCCCTGCACCCGTTCCAGGTGCTCACGCTGCGTCTCCGGCACTCATGACGGCAGCGGTTTGGCGGCAGCCCGAGGTCTCCGGCTGGGGGCGGCTGCCGATGCACGCCCTGACCCACCCCGACCGGCTCGTGCTGGACGGGATCTGGCGGTTCCAGCTGCTGGAGCGCCCCGACGCGGCGCCCACCGATCGGTGGGCCGACATCGAGGTGCCCGGCTGCTGGACCCTGCAGGACGTCGGCGACCGCCCGCAGTACACGAACGTTCAGATGCCCTGGTCCGAGCCGCCGCCGCATCTGCCGGCCGACAATCCGACCGGCGTCTACGAGCGTGACCTCGAGGTGCCGGCCGAGTGGGCCGGCCGGCGGATCGTGCTGCACGTCGGTGCGGCCGAGAGCGTGCTGCTGGTCAGCGTGGACGGTGTCGAGGTGGGCGCCGGCAAGGACTCCCACCTGGCCAGCGAGTTCGACCTCACCGGCGTGCTCCGCGCGGGCGAGCGGGCCCGGCTGCGGCTCACCGTGGTCAAGTGGTCCGACGCGACCTACGTGGAGGACCAGGATCAGTGGTGGCACGGCGGGATAACCCGGTCGGTCTTCCTGTACGCGACGCCGCGGCTGCACCTCGCCGACGTCAAGGTGCGCGCCGACGTCACCGGTGAGCTGGCGGTCGACGTGCACGTCTCCGCCGCGGACGGGGTGCTGCCCGACGGCTGGCGAGCCAGCGCCCACGTCGGTGACCTGGAGCTGGAGCCGGACGCCGCGTTCCTGGCCCACCTGGTCAAGACCGAACGCGTCTCCACGTTCGCGGGCCACACCCGGCTGGCCGGCGTCGTGCCGGACGTGCGGCCGTGGACCGCGGAGACCCCGCAGCTGTACGACCTGACCGTGCGGCTGCATGATCCGGACGGGACGGTCGCCGAGGAGGCCCGGCTGCGGGTCGGCTTCCGGCGCGTCCAGGTCGTCGGCACCGACCTGCTGATCAACGGCGTGCGGGTGTTCATCCGCGGGGTGAACCGGCACGACTTCCACCCCCTTACCGGCAGGGTGCTCTCCGCCGCGGACCTGCGCGCCGACCTGACCACGATGAAACGCTTCGGGTTCAACGCGGTCCGCACCTCGCACTACCCGAACGACCCGCGGCTGCTGGAGCTCGCCGACGAGCTGGGGCTGTACGTGGTCGACGAGGCGAACATCGAATGCCACGCCTACGGCACCGAGATCGCCAACGACCCGCGGTACACGTCGGCGTTCGTCGAGCGGGTGTCGCGGATGGTGCGCCGCGACGCCAACCACCCGAGCGTCATCATCTGGTCGCTCGGCAACGAGAGCGACTACGGGGTCAACCACGACGCGGCGCTCGGCTGGCTGCGCCGCTACGACCCGACCCGGCCGATCCAGTACGAGGGCGCGATCAAGGACGACTGGAAGGGCGGGGTTTCGGCCAGTGACATCCTCTGCCCGATGTATCCGAAGCTGTCGTCGATCGTGGCGCACGCCCGCTCGGGCCGGCAGACCCGCCCGCTGATCATGTGCGAGTACTCGCACGCGATGGGCAACAGCAACGGCACCCTCGCCGAGCACTGGGCCGCCATCGAGAGCATCCCGGGCCTGCAGGGCGGGTTCATCTGGGAGTTCTGGGACCACGGCCTGCTGCAGCGGGTCGACCCGGCGGCGGGCGAGCCCGGCTGGTCGGCCGGGGTGGCGGCGCCGGGCTACCGGTGGGCCTACGGCGGCGACTTCGGCGACGAGCCGAACGACGGCAACTTCTGCGCCGACGGCCTGGTGTTCCCCGACCGCACCCCGAAACCGGCGATGTACGAGCACCGCGAACTGGCCGCGCCGGTCCGCCTCGAGTACGCCGACGGGGTGCTCACCGTCCACAATCGACAGCATTTCCGCGATCTGAGCTGGCTGACCGCCGAATGGTCGGTCACCGGCTCGGACGACAGCCGGCCGGCGGTGCTGCCGGAGGTCCCGCCGGGCGGCTCGGCACCCATCCCACTGCCGGCCGACCTGCTCGAAGCTCTGCCGGTCGGGGAAGTCTGGCTGACTCTGCGGGTCAGCACCGCGCGCGACGAGGACTGGGCGCCGGCCGGCACCGAGTTGTGTGTGCCGCAAGTGCGGCTGCGCGCGGAGACCCGCGACCTGGCCACCCGCGCCGGGCTCCGGCCCGCCGGGGCACCGGCCGCTGAAGCACCGGCCACTGAGGCACGGGCCGCTGGAACACTTGCCGCGGCGGGGCCGGTCGCCGTTGACGACGAGGGGCTGCTCGTCCACCCGCTGCTGGCTCGGGCGCCGGCGCTCAGCCTGTGGCGGGCGCCGACCGACAACGACCGGTCCGGGATCTCCGACGCTTGGGCCGGGCTCGCCACCCTGCGGCGCGAGCTGATCGACGTCCGCCGGGACGGCGCGCGGGTCGTGGTCCGGGCCCGGTACGGCGACGAGATCGTCCACGAGCAGGCGGTCACGCCGTTCGACGGCGCGTTGCTGATCGAGGAGAGCGTCCTCGTCCCGGCGTCGTTCGCCGATCTGCCCCGGGTCGGCAGCGTGTTCGAGACCGTCGCGGGCTTCGACGACCTGCGGTGGTTCGGGCTCGGGCCGTGGGAGTGCTATCCGGACCGGCACTCGGGCGCGCGGGTCGAGGAGCACTCGTCGACGGTGGACGCGCTGTTCACGCCGTACGTGCGGCCGCAGGAGAGCGGCGGCCGGCACGGGGTGCGCTGGTTCCGGCTGGCCGGGCCGGCCGGGCGGCTCGGCGTGCACCTGGACACGGACCGCCGCCAGGTCAGCGTGACCCGGCACCGGGCGCCGGACCTCGACGCGGCCCGGCACCACAACGAGCTGGTCCCGCGGGCCGGCTGCGTGGTCCACGTCGACGCCGTGCACCGCGGCGTGGGCACGGCCTCGTGCGGGCCGGACACCCTCCCCGACTACTTGATCGGCCCGGGCACGTACGCCTGGTCCTGGGTGTTGTCCACGGGCGAGTAAACCGACGACAACGACCGGGCGGCCGCCACGAACCTCTGGCGCCGCCCGGTTTTTCGTGCGCCCGCCAAGCTATGTACATCGGGTATACCCGGTGGGTATAGTCGCCGGCATGACGGTCTCCTACGCCCTCCTCGGTCTGCTCGAGGAATCCGCCCGGCACGGTTACGACCTCAAGCAGTCCTATGACCGGCGGTTCGGCGGGGCCAAGCCGATCCGGTTCGGCCAGGTCTATCGCACGCTGGCCCAGCTGGTCCGCGACGGCCTGGTCGAGGCCGCCGGCGTCGAGGCCGGCGCCGGTCCCGACCGCAAGCGCTACTCGATCACGGCGGAGGGGGTGACCGACTTGGACACCTGGCTCGGCGAGCCGGAGGAGCCGCAGCCGCAGCTCCAGACGGTGCTGTTCACCAAGGTCGTGCTGGCGCTGCTGTCCGGCCGGCCGGCCGAGGACTTCCTCGACCACCAGCGGGTCAAGCACCTGACGGCCATGAAGGAGCTGACCATCACCCGCCGGCAGGCGGCCAGCGCCCAGGACGCCCTGCTGGCCGACTACCAGCTGTTCCACATCGAGGCGGATCTGCGCTGGATCGATCACACGGCGACGCGACTGGCGACCTTGGCCGAGGAGGTGCGCGATGTCCCCGGTCTTGGTCGGCCTTGACCTGCACAAGTCCTTCCGGCACACGCAGGCGCTGCGCGGTGCGAGCGTCACCGTCGACGAGGGCGAGATCGTCGCGGTGATGGGGCCGAGCGGCTCGGGCAAGTCGACCCTGCTGCACTGCCTCGCCGGCATCCTGACGCCCGACCTCGGCGAGGTGTATTTCGCCGGCCGGCGCACCGACCAGCTGCTCGACCGGGAACGGGTGCAACTGCGGCGCACGGTCTTCGGCTTCATCTTCCAGTTCGGACAGTTGGTGCCGGAGCTGCCCGCGATCGAAAATATCGCGCTTCCGCTGCTGCTGGGCGGCGAGCGGCGCGCGTTCGCGCTCGCGGCGGCCGAGCGGTGGCTGGAGCGGCTGGGCCTCGACGGCCTCGGCTCCCGGCTGCCCGGCGAGCTGTCCGGCGGCGAGGGCCAGCGGGTGGCGCTGGCCCGGGCGCTGATCTGTGACCCGGCGATCGTCTTCGCGGACGAGCCCACGGGGGCGCTCGACTCGGTCGGTGCCGATCAGGTCATGGAGCTGCTCGTCGACGCCGCGCGCGAGCAGGGCACGAGCGTGCTGGTGGTGACGCACGAGGCGCGCGTCGCCGCCTACGCCGACCGGACGGTGCTGGTCCGCGACGGCATCGACGCCGTCCCAGCCCGAGCGGACCGGCCATGACCGGCCAGGGGCGGACCGGCCGGTGGGCGCAGGCCTTCAGCTTCCGGCTCGGGGTGCGGCTCGCCCTCGCCGGGGGCCGGGAGTCGCTGCTGCGTCTCGCGTTCACGGCGGTCGGCGTCGCCGTCGGCGTCACGTTGCTGCTGCTGGCCCTGACCGGTGCGTCGGCGATGCGGGGCCGCGCGGAGCGGACCGCTTGGCTGGACGCCGCGTACGCCGTCACCAGTGCGGAGCGGCCCGCCCCGCCGGCGGAATCGGCCGACGGCGCCCTGTTCCTCGCCGTGACCGACTACTACGACGGCATCCGGATGACCCGGGCGTACGTCGCACCGCTGGGCGCGGACCCGCCCGTGCCACCGGGGCTGGACCGGCTGCCCGGGCCCGGCGAGGTCGCCGCTTCCCCGGCGATGCGCCGGCTGCTTGAGTCCACACCGGACGATCAGCTCGACGCCCGCTTCCCCGGCCGGGTCACCATGACGATCCAGGCCGCCGGGCTGGCCCAGGAAAACCAGCTCGTCGCCCTGATCGGCCGGACGCCGGACGAGTTGCGGGGCGTCCGGTCGGTGCAGGAGGTCCGGGCGTTCCACGGGGTGGTTCCGGGCGACTTCGCGATCGCCTCTGTCCTGCAGCTGTTCGTGCTGGCCGGCGCCGTGCTGGTGCTCGTGCCAGTGCTGATCCTGATCGTCACGGTGACCCGGGTCGCCGCGGCCCACCGCGAGCAGCGGCTGGCGGCGATCCGGCTGGTCGGCGCGACCCGCCTGCAGATCGCGGTGCTGGCCTCGGTCGAGACCGGGATCGCCGCGCTGGCCGGCTCCGCCCTGGCCTGGGCCGGCTACGAGGCGGGCCGGCGGGTGCTCGCCGCGACGGTGACCTTCCAGCGCGGGCGCTTCTACCTCGAGGACCTGGCCGTCCCACCCGTGGTCCTCGCGCTGGTGCTGCTCGGCGCGCCGGTGCTGGTGCTGTTGACCACGATCGCCGCGCTGCGCCGGGTGCAGTTCAGCCCGCTCGTGGTCGGCCGGCGGGGCCCGCACCCGGCACCGACCGCCTGGCGCCTGTTGCCGATCGGCGTCGGCGTCGGCGGCCTGCTCGTCGTGACGCCGTTGCCGGACATCGGCCACGTGCAGGTGGGGCAGTTGACGGTGCCGTTCGCGTTCCTGGCGCTCGGCGGCCTGCTCTTCGCCGGGCCGTGGCTGTGCCTGCTGGCCAGCCAGGCGATCGCCCGGCTGAGCCGCAGCGTGCCCGCCCTGATCGCGGCGCGCCGCATCGCCATCGACCCGCGGGCCACGTTCCTCGTGGTCAGCGGGGTGGTGCTGGCCGCCTCGGCGGTGACCTACATCGGCAGCACGACCGACCAGTTCCGGCCGCCCGACGGGCCGGGGGTGGTGCGGTTGCGTCCCGGCGTGGTCCAGGTCGCCACCGGCGGGGTGTCGGCGGAGCAGGTCGCCCCGCTGCTGTCGGGGCAGGCCGTGACGACGAGCCTCGGAGGCGACGGGCTGCTGGCGCCGTGCGCCGAGCTGTCCCGCGTACGCGATGTGTCGTGCCCTTATGCCGTTGACTCCGGGCTGATCGAGCCCGCGACCGGCGCGCGAGCCGTCACGGTCCTCGAGGTCTATATCCCCACCGACGGGACGCTGGCGGCCGAGAACAGGGTCCGCACCCAGGCCGCCAATCTGGTGCCGAACGCGATCATCAACACCGACCGCGACCCGGTGGACTATCAGCTGGAGACGTTCTTCGTCGACCTCGGTCGCCTGGGCCGGATCGCCGCCTTGTTCGTGCTGCTCGTGGCGGCGTGCGGGCTGACCGCCGGCATGATCGGCAGCCTGGTCCAGCGGCGGCGCCCGTTCGCGCTGCTGCACGCGTCCGGGATGCGGATCGGCGAGCTGCGCCAGGCGGTCTTCCTCGAGACCGCCGCCACGATGGTGATCACCTCGGCGCTGGGCGTGGCGCTGGGCTTGATCTTCGCGTACGCGGCGGCCCGCCAGGGTGGTGTGGCGTTCCGCTGGCCGGGCCTGGACGTGTTCGCCCTCGTCGGCAGCGGGGTGCTCGCCACCCTGATCTTCTCGACCTTCGCCCTCCCCCTGGTCAAGGCCGCAACCAAACACGACGCCATCCGGTACGAATGACGGATGATCAAGAGGCCCGGCCTGCCTGGAGGGAGGCAGCCGCGGCGCGGGCCTGGATGCGCTTGACGAACCGGACGTTCCACAACGACAGCAGCACCATCGTCGCGATGAACAGCGCGGTCGAGGCGATTGACGCCCCGGCGGCGGGTTCGGCATGGGTCCCGGATGGGCACTCGGTGGATCCGGTGGTCTCTTTCGGCGGGGGCGCTACTCGCGGAGACTTCGTGTGCGAGGAGGCGCTGTGGAGCCCGTACGCGTTGCGCTGGTCGGCATGCCCGCGCTGCTGGGTGACATCGTGCGCGCGGTGATCGACACCGAGCCGGGCCTGCGGGCCGTCGACGCGGCGGGCGATATCGCCGACGTCGTGGTGTGCACCGCGGGCAGCCGGGTGGGCGACGAGGTCATCGTGCCGTTGCTGGACCGCAGATCGGCGGCCCGCGTGGTGATCATCGCCGCGGACGGGCGGTGCGCCTATGTCTGCACGCCGTCCGGTGAGCTGTCGCCGGCCACGCTGCGCGACGCCATCCTCGGTCAGCGGTGAGCCGGGGCCCGCCGCCGGTGCCCGCTGCGCAGGTAGGCGGCGGCCTCGCCCCGGGCGTGTACGTCCAATTTGTCCAGGATGTTGTGCACGTGGTTCTTGACCGTGGCCAGCGTGATGAACAGTTGCGCGGCGATCTGCTTGTTGGACAACCCGCGGTCGATCAGCGTGACCACCTCGATCTCCCGAGGGCTGAGCAGGTCACCGGCCCACTCCTGGCGGCGCTGCGCCGCCAGCACCGTGACCCGGCGCATCAGCGCGGCCACCAGCTGCGGCGGGCAGGAGAGCTCATCGCGTACGACGCCGTCGATCGCCGCGATCAGGTCCACGATCGAGTGCCGGTGGGTCATGTAGCCGGCGGCGCCCGCCTCGATCCAGTCCAGGATCTCGGCGGTGACCTCGGACAGGCCGAGCATCATCACCCGGATCCCGGGATAGGTCTCGAGCACGCAGCCCAGCTCCTCCGGCCGGCCCACGACGGCCGCGTCGAGCAGCAGCACCGACGGGTGCGCGACCCGCAGCGCCGGCTCGAACTCGAACGGCCCGGCCGCCGCGCCGGCCACCTGTAGGTTGCCGGCCTGCCGCAGGGCCAGGGCGAGCCCTTCGCGATAGAGCTTGACGGCCGCGGCGATGTAGACGGCCGTCTTGTCGTCAGAAGTGGCCTCCCGTAGCTCCACGCCTCCTCCTTGCCCGACCGCCCGGCGCTGACCCCAACGTTGCCATCGAAGCGGGCCGCCCGATACCGCTCTGTCAGGCACAGGACCTGCTATTCGCCCCGATCCATTCGTTCGGGGGACAGCGGATCCATCCCGGCCGGTCCGCGATGAACCCAGCATGGATCCTGGCGGTCCATTCTCCGGCCCCCGGATGCGGCGAACACTCGAGGCACTGGCCCGGGCCGTGACGTCCAAGGAAAGGACAACCGGCGATGCCGATCGCTCCCACCTACCCAGGTGTGTACGTACAGGAAGTCCCCAGCGGGGTCCGCACGATCGTGGGCGTCAGCACCTCGACGGCGCTGTTCATCGGCAACTGCACCGGCGGCCCGCTGAGCCTGCCGGTGCGCTGCCTGAGCTACAGCGACTTCACCGCCGCGTTCAGCGAGGACGGCGCCACCACCGAGCTGCCCCTGCAGGTCAAGCAGTTCTTCCTGAACGGCGGGACGACCGCGTACGTGATGCGGATCGCCAGCGGGGCACAGGCCGCCGCCGTCACGCTGATGCGCGAGGACAAGACGGCCGCGCTGACGCTGACCGCCGCCAGCCCGGGGCTCGCCGGCAACCGGATCCGGGCCCTGGTCACGTACGACACCGATCAGCCCGAGTCGACCTTCACGCTTGAGCTGTTCCGCTGGGACACCACGCCGACCGGCGAGCAGGTCCGGGCGCTCACCGAGACCTGGCGCAACCTGTCGATGAACCCGGCGTCGGCGACCTTCGCGCCCACCTACCTGCGCCAGAACTCGAAGCTGGTGACCGCCGCGGCGCCGGCGACGGTCCTGCCGAACGCCGCCTTCTCGCAGGCCGGCCGGCCGATCGACATGGCCGCCGCGGCGTTCCCGGCGGCCTGGAACGGCATCGTCACGGCCGCCGCCAACCGGTTCGACATCAGCGTCGGCGGCAGCCGCTATGTCACGGCCACCGTGCCGCTGGCCGGGATCACCACCGAAGCCACGATGATCACCGCGCTGACCGACGCGATCAAGACCGCCCTCACCCCGATCTCCGGCGCGCCGGGCAACGCCGTCACGGTGACCACGGTCGCCGCACCGCCGGCGGTCTTCGGCACGCCGGACACCGCGAAGTGGATCCAGATCAACCACCCCACCCTGGATGTGTACGTCCGCCCGGCGCTGACCAACGACGTGGCGATCCCGCTGATGCTCGGCACCGCGCAGGGCGGCTACGAGAAGGGCGCGTTCGCGGCGGCCCGGCCCGCCCCGACCGGGATCTCCGTGCAGCCCGACGCGATCATCGGCAGCGCGGCCTCGGCGCTGGCCTCCCGGGATCCGGCCACGGTGAAGTCGGTGACGCTCGGCGGCAACGCGGTCGTGTTCGGACCGTCGGTGGCGGCGGCCACCCTGCAGACCGGCGCCGCCAACGCGGCGATGTACCGCGACGCGCTCCCCACCAGCCTGAACGGGCACAACGCCGGGCTGCGGGAAAAGCTCGCGCTGATCGTGAAGTTCGTCAACGACTCGACGAACCCGTGGACCGCGCGGGTGTGGGGCAACCGGCTGAACTTCGTCCTGCGCGACGGGCTCGACAACGACACCGGCACCGCCCCGACCTTCGCCGGCTGGAGCCCGGCGGCGACGACGATCGACCTGGGCCCGCGCTTCGCCAGCCTGGGCACCTCCGGCACGGGCCCGTTCCAGGGCGCGGGCATCGGCGGCGACGACGGCTCGGCGCCGACCTCGGCCGACTACGCGGCCGCGTACCTGGTCGCCGACCGCGAGATCGACCTGTTCAACCTGCTCGTGCTGCCCGCCGCCGACGGGGTGACCCGGGAGTTGCTGTGGGGCCCGGCCAGCGTCTTCTGCCTGCAACGCAGGGCGTTCCTGGTGATGGACGCGCCGGTGTGGGCGTCCGCCGCCGACGCCGCGGTCAAGGTCGACGAGCTACGGATCGGCCTGGTCAAGGACTACGCCGCGGTGTACTTCCCCCGGCTGACCGTGAATGTCGCCGGGTTGCCGGTGCAGATCGGCGCGTCCGGAGCGATCGCCGGCCTGATGGCCCGCACCGACACCGCGCGGGGCGTGTGGAAGGCGCCGGCCGGCACCGAGGCCGACGTCCGCGGCATCACCGGGCTCGAGCGCAAGTTCTCGGACGGCGAGAACGGGCTGCTCAACCCGAAGGCGGTGAACACGATCCGGATCTTCCCCACCGGCGTGGTGTCGTGGGGCGCGCGGACCATGGACGGCGACGACGGCAACCCGTCGGACTACAAGTACGTGTCGATCCGCCGGCTGGCCCTCTATCTCGAGGAGAGCCTCTACCGCGGGCTGCGCTGGGTGGTGTTCCAGCCGAACGACGAGCCGCTCTGGGCGCAGATCCGGCTGAACGTCGGCGCGTTCATGCACGGGCTGTTCGTCCAGGGCGCGTTCCAGGGCCAGAAGTCGACCGACGCCTACTTCGTCCGGTGCGACGCCGAGACCACCACCCAGGACGACCGCAACAAGGGAATCGTCAACGTCTGGGTCGGTTTCGCGCCGCTGAAGCCCGCCGAGTTCGTCGTCCTGTACCTGCAGCAGATGGCCGGCGAGATCGCCGTCTGAGAGGAGGTTCCGTGCCCCAGTTCACGGTCAACGCCACCCGGTTCGACCCGTACAAGAACTACAAGTTCCGGCTCAAGTGGGACGGCCGGTACATCGCCGGGGTGTCCAAGATCAGCCCGTTGAAGAAGGCCACCGAGGCGGTCGCCTTCCGCAGCGGCGGCGACAACAGCACGCAGTACATGTCGCCGAGCACGTGGAAGTCCGACCCGATCACGATCGAGCGGGGGGTGACCCAGGACGTCGAGTTCGAGGCCTGGGCGAACCAGGTGAACACCATGACCGGGGACGCCGGGATGGCCCTGGCCCAGTTCCGCCGGGAGATCACCATCGAGCTGCTCAACGAGGCCGGGCAGGTGGCCAAGGCGTACAACGTGTTCCGGTGCTGGGTGTCGGAGTACACCGCGCTGCCGGAGCTCGACTCGAACGCGCACGTGGTCGCCATCGAGAAGATCGTGCTGGTGAACGAAGGCTGGGAGCGGGATCTGGCCGCGGTCGAGCTCCAGGAGCCGTGATGTCCGGCGCGGCGGATCCGGCGTACGCCCTGGCCGGTCCGGTGTGCCGGGTGCCGCTGGAGCAGACCGGCCGGCGCTGGGCGCTGATCCGCGAGCCGGCCGGCCTGGACGAGCAGGGCGTCGGCGGGCGGACCACCCAGGACGCCATCCGGCTGCTCGACCGGTTGCTGATCGACGACCCGCTTTCCGCCGTACGGCCGGGGGACGCCGCGACGTTGACCGTGGTCGAGCGCGATCTGCTGCTGGCGGCCGCGTACTGCCTCGGCTGGGGTCCGCGCATCTCCGGGGCGGTCACCTGCGCCGCCTGCGCCTCGCCGTTCGACCTCGACTTCGCGCTCGCCGACCTGGCCGACCAGGTCCGCGCCACCGCTTCGTCCGGTGTGGACGGTGTCTTCACGCTGCCCGGGGGCGCCCGGTTCCGGCTGCCGACCGCGCTGGACGAGGCCGCCGTCCTCGGGCTGAGCGGGGCCGAGGCCGAGCACGCGCTGCTGGCCCGTTGCCTGGTGGCCGGCGATCCGGCCGTGGACGGCCCGCTGGTCGAGGAGGCGATGGAGCAGGTCGGCTCCGGCATCGACCTCGACCTCGCGGCCACCTGCCCGGAATGCGGGCACGGCGCCGACGTGCGCTTCCAGATCCAGGACTACCTGCTCGGCGCCGTACGCAGCGACTGGGCCGGCCTGATCGGCGACCTGCACCGCATCGCGGTCGTGTACGGCTGGGGGCTGCTCGAGATCCTGTCCCTGCCACGCAGCAGCCGGCGGGCGTTCGTGGCGCTGCTCGACGGCGACCCGATCCCGCGTGCCGCGGAACGCCGATGAGCGGCTACCTGCGGCGGGTCGTCGACCGCTCGTCCGGGCGACCGCTGACTTCGGTGCGGCCGGATGCCGTGCGGCGCTGGACCACGACCGTGGACCCGTTCGCGGCGGCCGCCGAGACACCGGTCGCCGAGCCGCCGGCCGCGACCTGGCCCGCCGGGACGGTCCCCGCGATACCACCGGCGCCGATGCCCACGCCCGCCGCGCCGGTCCAGCCCGGGCCGCGGCTTGAGCCGCCCCGGGCGATGCCGGACCCGCCGACCCGACCCGAAGCTGCGCCCGCGACAGCCGAGCCGGTCGGGGTGCTTCCTCCTGGTGCTGTTCCTCCGGGAGAGCAGCAGGACAGAGCCCGGGTGCTTCCCCCCGTGCCGACGCAGAGCAGCACGGCTCAGGTGCTTTCGTCAAGCAAGCCAGGCAAGCAGAGCAGCATGCCCGGAGTGCTTCCTCCCGAGGAGCAGAGCAGCCCGGCCGAGGCGATCCGGCCGAGGCTGGCCCCACCGCTCAGCCGGCCCCGTCCGGCGTCCGACTCCGCCCCGACGCCCGCGCCGCGGCCGGAAGTCGTGGTGGAGACCGTCCGGGAAACCCCGGTCCGCCAGCCGCCCCGCACACCGGCTCCACCCGCCCTTCACGCCCGGCCCACCCCCGCCCCCACTCCGGCGCCGCAACCGCCCGCCCCGCGGACCGAGATCGTCATCGGGCGGGTCACCGTCGTGGTGGAGCCGCCGCGGGCGGCGGCACCCGAGCGCCGCCGCACCCCGCCGGTCCGGCGGCCGGCGGCCCACCCGGGCGAGCCGTCGCCCGGCCATCCCCACCGGTTCGGCATCGGGCAGCTGTAGCGATGGCGCTCGTCGACCTGTCGCTGGTGACCCGGGCCCTGATCTCGCTGGTCCGGGCGCACATCACCATGTCGCCGGCGTGGACCTTTCCGCTGCCGCCGTCGGTCACCGGGTTGCCGCCGGACAAGCTGGCGGCCGGGTCGCTCGGCATCTACCTCTACCACTTCGCCGAGGATTCGTACCTGAAGAACGCCGTCGCGGGTGGCAACGACGCGGTGCCGGTGCGCCTGGTGCCGATGGCCGTCTCGCTGTACTACCAGGTCAGCGCCGTCGGCGACGGGCAGGACGACCAGGCCACCTTCAAGGAGCAGGTGCTCATCGGCTGCGCGGCCAAGGCCCTGCACGACTTCCCGGTGATCGACGACAGCACCGTGCTGCTCCGGCCGTCGCCGCAGGCGCCGCTGCGGGTGCTCGAGGAGGTCGGCCTCGACGGCGAGGGCAACAAGCTGCGGATCGGCCTGCAGCCGATCACCGCGCAGGAGGCGACGACGTACTGGAACGCCGGTTCGCTGTCCACCCGGCTGGCCCTGTACTACCAGGTGTCGGCGGTGCTGCTGGAGCCGGAACGGCCGAAGTCGGTCAGCGGGCGGGTCTTCCAGTACGGCGTGCAGAGCTTCGTCGGCTCGGCGCCGCGGCTGGCCGGGGCGCAGAACACCGTGCACGTCGTGGTGCCCGGCCTGCCGCCGCAGGACGTCGTCGCCCGGCCGGCCGAGGTGCCGGTCGACGGCCGGGTCACCTTCACCGGCTACAACCTCAGCGGCGATGTCGACAGCCGGCTGGTGCTGCAGCACGCCCAGTGGCCCGGCCCGGTCGAAGTGGACGACACCTGGGCCGTCACCGGCACCGACGACGAGCTCTCCGCGACCGTACGCGAAGCGGCCGGCGCCCAGCCGGTCGTGCCCGGCACCTACACCGCCCGGGTCCGGGTGATCCGCAGCCGCCGGTTGCCGGACGGCTCGACGCGCGACTTCCCGGTGCTCTCCAACGGCACGCCGTTCTCCATCGCGGCCCGGATCGGCGACCCCACCTTCGCCAGCGGCATCGGCACCGTCCAGGGGTACACGTTCCGGTCGCCCGGCCCGCCGCTGCCGCCGTTCCCGCCGGACGCCGTGCAGCTCAGCGTCGGCGACACCATGCTGGCCGAGCGGACCGGCCCGGGCGCGCTGACGGCCGGGCAGTTCCGGATCGAGTCCGCGGACACGCTGACCTTCCGGGTGCCGACCGGCCTACCCGCCGGACAGCCGGTCTCGCTGCGGCTGTTCGTGCTCGGCGCCGAGTCCCCGCCGCGGTGGTTCACGCCGTGACCGCCGAGGCGATCGTGGGCACCGTGGTCACCCGGGTCCGGCTCCGCGCCGCGATGCGGACCGACTGGCTGCGCTCGCTCTGGCCGGCCGAGCAGGGCCGGGCGCCCGGCTGGTCGATCAGCCACGCCGAGGTCGACAACCACCTGGCCGCCCGGGACAACCCGGCGGCCGAGACCGACTGGATCGACCAGGAGTCCGACGCCGAACTGCGCAGTCAACTGGCCGCCGTGGAGTCCGAGCTGGACGGTGACCGGACGTCCCGGCTGGCCCACCTGTGCCGGGTGTTCAAGCTGTCGCCGGCCGAACGCGACCTGGTACAGACCTGCCTGGCCGGCGCCGTCGACCCGGCCCTGCTGCGGGTGTACGCCTACCTGCAGGACAACGCCGCCCGCCAGTACGTCACCGACCACCTGATCGGCCGCCTGTACGGTCATCACGACCCGCTGGTCATCGACCCCCGGTCGGCGCTGCTGAGCTGGGGCATCGTGGTCACCACCGAGACCGGGGTGGCCGAGCCGCCGGCCCGGACCCTGGACCCGGCCGTACGCGACTGGCTGCTCGGCAGCGCCGCGCTCGACCCGGAACTGGCCGACATCGCCCGCATCCAGCCGGTGCTGCCGCCGCTGGCCGACTGGCCGATCGACGACGCCGAGACCGCCGTGGACCGCTGGCTCGGCAGCCGCCCGCCGACCCCGGTCCGGGTCCGGGTCGCCGGCCTACCGGGCAGCGGGCGGCGCTCGTTCGCGGCCGCGCTGGCCGACCGGATGCGGTTGCCGCTGCTCACCGTCGACCTCACCGACCTGAGCGACGACCGGTACGGGCCGATCTACCTGCGGGCCCAGCGCTGGGCCTTTCTGGACCAGTGCGCGCTGGCCTTCCTCGGCGACCCGGCATCCGGCATCCGGCAGAACCCGAGCCTCGGCACGCACTTCCCGCTGCAGTTCGTGATCGACGAGAACCCGGCCTGGTCCGCGCCGGCCAGCGGCGCGGTGGATCACCTGGTGGAGCTGCCCGGCACGTCGCTGGCCACCCGGCGGTCGCTCTGGCGCTCGTACGCGCCGTGGAGCGCCGACTGGCCGGCCGCCGACCTGGAGAGGCTGGTCACCCAGCACCGCAGCCGGCCCGCCGACCTGGCGCTGCTGCAGCGCCGCGGCCCGAGCTCACCGCAGTGCACCAGCGAGGTCCTGCGCAACACCAGCCGGGACGCCCTCGGCGACCTGGCCCGGCGGCTGGACTGCCCGTTCGAACGCTCCGACCTGGTCGTCACCGAGACCGTCGGCAACGCCCTGGACCTGCTGTTGTTCGAGGCCCGGGACCGGGCCGCGCTGTGGGAGCAACCGGCCGCGCGCCGGCTGTTCCCGCAGGGCCGCGGCCTGCTGGCGTTGTTCTGCGGGCCGCCCGGTACCGGCAAGACGATGTCGGCGCAGGTGCTCGCGGCCCAGCTCGGCCAGGACCTGTTCCGGATCGACCTGGCCACCGTGGTCAGCAAGTGGGTCGGCGAGACCAGCCGCAACGTCGACCGGCTGCTGCGCCGGGCCGCCACGCTGGACGTGCTGCTGCTGTTCGACGAGGCCGACGCGCTGTTCGGCCGGCGCACCGAGATCAAGGAGGCCAACGACCGGTTCGCCAACACCGACACCGGCTATCTGCTGCAGGCGATCGAGAGCTACGAGGGGATCGCCCTGCTGTCGACGAACCGGCGGGCGGACATCGACCCGGCCTTCCTGCGCCGGATCCGGTACGTGCTCGACTACCCGGTGCCCGATCCGGCCGCCCGGCGCGAACTGTGGCACACGCTGGTCGCGGCGCTGGCCGGCCCGGACCGGGCGGACGCGCTGGCGGGCGGGCTCGACCGGCTGGCCAGCGGCGTCGAGGTGACCGGGGCGCAGATCAAGTTCGCGGTGCTCAGCGCCGTCTTCGCCGCGCGCCGGGAGAACGACAAGGTGGCGCTCCCCCAGCTGGTGCGCGGGCTCGAGGGCGAACTGGCCAAGGAGGGCCGCCCGCTGACCGAGCGGATCCGGGAACGGCTGGTCGCCGATGACTGACCGGGTGATCATCGAGGAGCTGTTCCTGCGCTTGCCGGGGCTCACCGCGGAGGCCGCCCGCGCGGTGTCGCGGGAGGTCGCCGAGCGGATCGGGCACGGCCTCGAGACGGCGTTGCCGGCCCGGTCGCTGGGTGCGCTGGACATCAAGGTGACCGCCCGGCCGGGCGCGAGCCGCGACGAGCTGGTCGAGTTGGTCGCGGCCGCGGTGCTCAAGGCGCTGACCCGATGAGTACGGCCACCGCCCGGACCACCGCCCCGGCAGCGACCGCAAAGCGTGCGGCCCCCGCCAAACGAGCCACGCCCGCCAAGAAGCCCGCCACCTCCACCAAGCCCGCAGTCTCCGCCAAGCCCGCCGCCTCGATGGTCGGTGTGGGCGGCAACCACCGCTTTGCCGGTCCGCCGGTGGCGAGTCAAGAGCCGGCCGGGCACCCGCTGCCCGAGCCGGTCCGCCGCAACCTCGCCCCGGTCGTCGGTGCGCGGGCCGCCGACGCCGCGCGGGTGCACACCGGCCGGGCCGCCGAGGCGTTCGCCGCCGAGAACGACGCGCACGCGGTGACGGTGGGCGCGGACATCTACTTCGCGGCCGGGCAGTACCGGCCGGGCACCCGGGCCGGCGACTGGATCATCGCGCACGAGGTCGCGCACGTCGCCCAGGCCCAGCGCGGGGTGCTCGACCGGCCCGCGTTCCTGGCCGTCGCGCCGACCGGGCCGGCGACCTTGGAGACCGCCGCCGATCAAGTCGCCGACCAGGCAGTCGCCGTCACGGACGAGACAGCCGAACCGAAGACCGAGCAGACCCCGGAGGAACGCACCGACGAGGCCGCCCCGCCCAGCCCCGGCCTCCCCGCACCGAGCGAGGCCACCGCGCCGGAGACCGCGGCCCCGGAAGCCACAGAAGCCGTAGCCGTCGCCGAGCCAGTCGGCACCGAGGCGGCCGCCGGTCCCGCCGCCCCGCCCGGCGTCCCGCTGATGCCCGAGCCGGCCGCCGAGCTGTCCCCCGCGGAGCAGTCCCGGCTGTCCGGCGTCCAGCAGCGCGCCACCTCGGCCACCGCGGCCGCCGGCGGCGTCCCGGCCGCCACCGAGAACGTGGCCACCGGCGAGGCGGCCGTGCAGGTGCCGCAGGCGGAGAGCGACGCCCGGGCCGCCGGCGAACTCGTCGACGCCCTGGCGAGCAAGGAGAAGCCGAGCGTCGAGATCGTCGAGTTGTGCGACCGGATCCGCCGGCTGATCGCCGAGAAGCGGCCGCCCGACGAGGAGGGCGTCGTCGACACCCGCCCGGCCGAGGTCGCCAAGCAGGCCGGCCAGGGCGTGCAGACCGGGGTGCAGCAGAACGTCGACGCCACCAAGGCCGCGTACGGCCCGATCGACGCCGACCCGCAGGGCCCGGCGCCGGCCACTCCCCCGGCCGTCGAACCGATCGCCGGCGCCGCGCCCACCCCGCCGGTCGCCGCCGGCGCCGCCACCCCGGATCCGGTGCCGGCCGAGCAGGTCAGCCTGGAGCAGGACACCGCCGCGATGGGCGACCAGGCCCGCGACGCCGGCCTCGAGAAGGACGCCGCCCAGCTGGTGACCAGCGGGCCGGTGGCCGAGGCGCGCGCGGCCCAGGGCGAGCTGGGCACGCTGGCCGCGGACGGCCCGGCGCAGGCCCTGAAGCAGCAGCAGGTGGCGCTGGCCAAGTCCGACGAGGACCTGGCCGCGTTGCAGGCCAAAGCGGTGGCCTCGCTGCAGGTCGCGCGCTCGGTGCACGTCGGCGGCGTACACGATCAGCAAGGTCAGTTGAAGGAGGGCGCCGAGGAACTGCGCGCGCGGCTGTCCAAGCAGGCCGACGACATCTACACCGGCGCGCAGAGCCAGGTGCAGGAGCTGCTCTCGGCGGTGCCGCAGACCGCGATGGGCAAGTGGACGGCCGGGCTGCCGCCGCTCACCGACAAGTTCAACAGCGACCTCAAGGTGGTCAAGGACCAGGTCGCCGAGCGGCACGAGGGGGTCAGCGGCTTCTTCGTGGCCGGCTGGGACGCCGTCGCCGGGCTGCCGGGGTGGGTCACCAAGGCGTACGACGACGCGGAGAAGAACTTCGGCGACGGCGTCTGCACGCTCATCCTGGACATCTCCAGCTACGTCAACGGCATCATCAAGATCGCCGACGAGATCATCGCCACCGCGCGGAGCAACATCACCACGATCTTCACCGGCAGCCTCCCGGCGGACCAGCAGGAGTGGGCGGCCGAGCAGCTCAAGGGCTTCGGCAAGAAGCTGGACGCGCTGCACGAGCAGGCCGAGTCGACCCGGACCGAGTTCAACAAGGAGCTGATCGAGAACGCCGGGGGCGCGGTGCAGGCCGCGCGGGAGCAGATCCAGCAGCTCCGCAAGGAGGCCCAGGGCCTGTGGGGCCGGTTCCTGGCCGCGGTCGGCCGGTTCCTGGACGACCCGGTGAAGTTCATCATCGAGGGCCTGCTGGAGATCCTCGGCATCTCGCCGCCGGCGTTCTGGGCCGTGCTGGAGAAGATCAAGCAGGTCGCGGCGGACATCGTGGACGCGCCGCTCGCCTTCGCCAACAACCTGATGGACGGGATCGGGGCCGGCTTCCAGCTGTTCTTCGACAACATCGGCAAGCACCTGATCACCGGGTTGCTCGAGTGGCTGCTCTCCGGGCTCAAGCAAGAGGGCCTCACGATCGAAATTCCCAAGGAGCTTTCCGTACGCAATGTGGTGGTCTTCTGCCTGCAGTTGCTCGGCATCTCCTGGGCGCGGATCCGCAAGCTGCTGGTCGAGCAGCTGGGCGAGAAGCCGGTGGCGATCATGGAGAAGGCCGCCGGGATCATCTACACGCTGGCCACCAAGGGCATCGCGGGGATCTTCGAGGACATCGAGAAGATGCTCGACCCGAAGACCATCATCGACGCGATCATCGACGCGGCGATCCGCTACATCAGCGAGACGCTGATGGTGAAGGTCGCCCAGAAGATCATCATGATGCTCAACCCGGCCGGCGCCATCCTGGCCGCGCTGGAGGCCGTCTACCGCGTACTCAAATGGGTCTTCACCAATGCCGCCCGGATCTTCCACCTGATCGAGGCCGTGGTGAACGGCATGGCGGACGTGATCTCGGGCAACGTCGCCGGCGTGGCCAAGACGGTCGAGAAGGCGCTCGCCATGCTGGTCGCCCCGGTGATCGACTTCCTGGCCGATTATCTGGGTCTGGGCGGGCTGCCGGGCAAGGTGGCAAGCGCGGTGAAGGGCTTGCAGGGCTGGGTCGAGGGGGTGCTGCGCAGCGTCATCAAGTGGCTGGTCGACATGGGCCGCAAGCTGCTGGCCAAGCTCGGCATCAAGGGCGAGGACGACAAGAAGGCCGGCGCGGGCGGGATCGGGGAGAATCTGGCCTTCACCGAGGGCGACGAGACGCATCACCTCTATATCGACGTCTCGGGCAGCGGCGCCACGGTGATGGTGTCCAGCACACCCATGACGGTGACTGCCTGGCTCGACCACCTGCAGAAGAAGGTCACCGGGTCGGGCGAGACCGAGGCCCCGCAGGGCGCCCGCGTCCTGCTCGATCTCGCGCGCGCCCAGGCCGCTGCGACGGACGCCTCGGCCGACCAGGCGGCCGCGGCCGGTGCCACCGCGGCGGCCGGGACGACGGCCGCAGCCGCCGGCCCGCCACCGGATCTCGCCACGGCAGCGGCCGACAAAGAGAAAGCTCTCAGGGACACCCTCGACAAGCTCGGAGCGTTGTTCGGCGAGAAGCCGATCCTGGTCCGGAGCCTGGATGTGCCCGGCACGCCGGTGGATATCACCGCGGTGCCGGCCGAATTCGGCGCGGAGATCGTCGGCTATCGCACCGCCAAGGTGCTCGTCGACCGCACCACCGGCGCCGGCTACGTGGCCAAGCTGCTGGCCAAAGAGGGCTCCGGCGCGACCTTCGACGACAAGACCGGTGTCCTGCACCTCACCTTGAGCTCGGCCGGCAAGCTCGTCACCGCGGCCTCCGGCCCGGCGCTCGGCCTCCTGATCGCGGACGGCAGCGGGATCGCCGAGGTGCAACTGACCAAGACGGACAAGGAATTCACGGTGCGCGGCGGCATCGACGACGCCACCGCTGCCGTCGCACACGGCCTGCTCCCGCTGGTCACGCTGGCGGACGTCGAGGCGCTCGGCGGGCAGCGCCTGGTCATCCTGACCAAGGCGTGGACCGCTGACGTCAAGGACAACCGGGCCGGCGAGGCGGGCCCGAAAGGCAAGGTCTACTTCTGGCACGACCGCACCGATTTCGACCTGACCACGGACGCCACCAAGGCCGGTCAGGACTTCCTGGCCGCCAAGCACGCGAACCGCGAGATCGAGGCCCGCAACCGCACGCAGTTCAAGGAGCTGCTCGAGGACCGGGCCGGCAAGCTCAAGGAGGCGTTCCAGACCACGGCCGGCGACGTGGCGGCCGGCAAAGCCAGAACGTTCACGGACGGGCAGGCCACCTCGCCGCGCAACGTCAAAGCGATACCCACGATCAAGTACGAACACAACGAGACCTACGGCCGCATCAAAATGCCGGACATCCGGCCGGAGCCGCTGCCGGCGGCGGTGCGGCAGGCTCTGATCGCCGCGCTCCAGGCCACTCCGCCCACGCTGCAGGCCGACTACGGCGGCACCCCGGCCAAGCTGACCCTGGTCCTGGCTCAGGCGGCCGGGCTGGTCCAGATCCTGCAGGACGCGATCGACGGCAAGCCCCCGCTCACCGCGATCCCCGACAAGGATCTGCAGGACTCCCTGACCACCTGGAAGAAGCTGATCGTCCAAGCGGAGATGCATCACGTCGTGCCGGAGTGGCTGACCGGCCGGGAACGGCCTGCCGTCGAGTTGTGGGTGCCCCGCATTCTGCACAACTTCGGCGAGGTCCCGAGCGACCCCGGATTCCACCAGGTGCTGAACGGCGTCCTGCGCTCCGATCTGGGCTTCGCCGAGGCCGACGATCGCTCCGATCCGAACGCGCCGCGGATCAACGGCGAATCCAGCGTCCGGCGCTGGATCCTGGCCGATCCGGGCAACCGGGCGCGGCTGAAGAAGGGCCTCGGCGACGCCTACGCGAAGTGGGAGGGTGCCCGCACCCCGGGGCTGCTGGCCATCATCACCACGAACATCGAGGCGGAGTTCAAACTCCTGGAAGCCGGTGCGGAATGATCCGGCAGCTGACCATGACCGTGCTCACCGCCGCCGGCCGCACCGGGGACGCCTTCATCGCCGAGCTGCCCGAGCGGTTCCGCTCCCGGCGCATCGGCAGCTCCTACGGGTTCCGGTTCGCTCCCGACGAGGTGCCGGCCGCCCGCGACCTCTGGCGGCGGATCACCGCGGCCGGCCTCACCCATGGAGTCACGGGCCAGACGAAGTGGACGGCGGCAGATGGCGGCCAGGGCCGGCTCTGCGTGCTGTCGCCGCCGATCGGCCCGGCGGTCAACGAACGCGACATCATCGAGCGCCGGCCGTGCCCGGTGTGCGGCACGGCGCGGTACCGGCTGGTCAAGACGCCACGGATCGAGTTCGACAGCCCGCCCGGCCCGGCCCCGGCGGTGTGCACCACCGAGTCCGGCCTGCTGACCTTCGTGTCCGCCGCCGCGCGGGACGAGTTGGCGGCCGACGGCCTGCTGACCGGTGCGGTCACCGTGCCGGTCGGCGACGAGCCGTACTTCCTGCTCGCCTCGGACATCGATCTGGGGATGCCGGCCGGCCCGCAATACCGCAGGCGCTGCCCCGAGTGCGATGCCCCGCTGGCGGGCGCCACGTATTTCCCGATGTTCCGGCGCCCGGCGACCGCCGGTCATGTCTGCTTCCTGCGCGCCCTCGGCCCCGGCGGCCTGGTGGTCAGCGAGGAGTTCGCGCGTGCCGCCGGTCGCCTGGCCGGCGATCCGGCGGATGCACCGCTTGCGTTCATCGGCTGGTATCCCGACGACACGGAGCTTGCCGTCGTACCCGATCTGGACCAGACAAAGGGGGCGTTGACCGATGACTAACAGATCGCCGCTAGCTCCGAAGATTCTCAAGGGTGCGTTCATCCGGCTGGACGAGACCGGGATCGGTGCCGTGCCGCAGGTCATCGCGTTCCAGTTCAACCCCGAGTCGCTGACCCGCAAGCTCAAGCCGTACGAGAAGCCGCCCGACAAGGAGGGCGAGCAGCAGGACGCCACCGCCCGGGCCGCGCCGTACGACCCGGAGGAGGAGATGGACGTCGCGATCTCGTTCGACGCCATCGACGACCTCGAGGAGCCGGCCCTGCACCCGCAGACCGTCCTCACCGGCGTCGCCGACCGGATCGCCGCGCTGGAGATGCTGATGTACCCGTCCACCACGACCGGGCTGCTCACCTCGGCCGTGGGCGCCATCGCGGGCGCGCTCGGGTTCAGCGCCGGCGCCGAGGTGCCGACCAACCCCGAGATACCGGTCGTGCTCTTCGCCTGGGGCCCGGGCCGGATCCTGCCCGTCAAGATCACCTCGTTTTCGGTCGAGGAGCAGGCGTTCAACTCGGCCCTGTACCCGATCCGGGCCAAGGTCACGGTCGGGATCCGGGTGCTGACCGAGGACTACTTCACCTCGAAGCTGCGCACCGACAGCGACACCTTGACGCCGGCCGAGTCGATCGCCTGCGCGGCGTACCGGGCGGCCACCACGCAGAAGAAGGTGCTCGCCGCCGCCAACGTCGCGAACGGTGTGGAGAGCCTGCTCGCCACGCTGCCGTTCTGAGTAGGGAGGAAAACCGTGGCCAGTTACGACGAGCGCAGCCGGTACCGCGACGTGCCGGTCTATCCGGTGCCGGACCGCCGCGGGCGGCCGGTGAACGTGGTCGCGGTGCCGGCCGCGCCGCAGCAGCCGATCGCCGGCCTCCACCTGCTGCGCCAGGGCCAGCGACCGGACCACTTGGCCGCGCAGTATCTGGACGATCCGGCCGGCTTCTGGCGGCTCGCCGAGGCCAACGACGCCATGCAGGCCGAGTGGCTGACCGAACGCCGCGAGATCGCCGTTCCGGTGCGGAGGGCCTGATGCCGCTCGGGGTCGCCGTCGCGGTCGACGGCACGGTCGACGACTCGCTGGCCGCCGCCACCTGGGTCGAGGTGCACGAGCGGCTCGGCCGCCCGGCCGTCTACCGGCTCCGGTTCGAGTTCGAGGCCACCGCCGGCGACTTCGGCCAGCTGGTCGACGACCGGCTGTCCGCCGGCTCCGAGCTGTCCGTCCTGGTGCCCGGCGTCAGCGGCAACGAATGCCTGGTCGCCGGCCCGGTCGGCGCCCAGCGGGTGCATTTCGAGCACGGCGGCGCCGGCAGCTACGTCGAGGTCCGGGGCAGCGACACGTCGATCACCATGGACCGCGAGGCCCGGTCGGCGATCTGGTCCGACCTCACCGACAGCGACGCGGTGACCAGCGTGGTCGCCTCCTACGGGCTGACCCCGGACGTCGAGTCCACTTCGGCCGGTCACTACGAGAGCAAGCACACGCTGGTCCAGCGGGAGAGCGACCTGTCGTTCGTGCGCCGGCTGGCCCGGCGCAACGGCTTCGCGTTCTGGGTCAGCTCGGACGCCACCGGCATCTCGACCGCGCACTTCCGCAAGCCGCCGACCAGCGGACCGGCCGCCGTCACGCTGACCATCAACAAGGAGCCGCCGCACCTGCGCTCGCTCGACCTGAGCTGGGACGCCGAGCGGCCGACCAGCGTCGAGGGCGTGCAGGTCGACCTGAACACCAAGGCCGATCTCGATGGGGCGATGGCCGAGTCGCCGCTGGCCGCGCTCGGCTCGGACGATCTGGCCGCGATCACCGGCGACACCCGCTCGATGTTCCTGGCCGCGCCCGTCGACGACGCCGGCGACCTGCGGGCCCGGTCGGCCGGCGCGCTCACCGAGTCGTACTTCTTCGTCCGGGCCACCGGCGAGACCACCCGGGAACGCCTCGGCCGGCCGATCCGCGCGCACACCGTGCTGGAGCTGCAGGGCGCCGGGTCCCGGCACAGCGGCGCCTACCTGGTCGCCGGCGTACGGCACACGATCGACGCCGGCAGCCACCGGATGGAGATCGAACTTCTGCGCAACGCGTGGGGAGCCTGACATGGACGTCGATCCGCTCGAGCAGCTCATCGACTGGGTGCGGTACCGGCAGTTCGGCAAGTACCGGGGCACGGTGACCGACAACGCCGATCCGGGCACCCGGGCCCGGCTCAAGGTGCGGGTCCCCGCTGTGCTGGGCGACTTGGAGGTGTGGGCGATGCCGTGCGTCCCGTACGCCGGCGACAAGGTCGGCCTGCACCTGCTGCCGGAGCCGGGCACCGGGGTCTGGGTGGAGTTCGAGGGCGGCGATCCGTCGTACCCGATCTGGTCGGGCTTCTTCTGGGCCGACGGCGAGATCCCCGCCGCCGCGACGGGCGCACCGACCAAGGTGCTGCGGACCCTGGCGTCCACTGTGGTCATCGACGACGACGTGCCGGAGACGCGGCTGGCGGTCGACGACGCCGGTGAGCTGATCATCGGCGACGACGTGGTGACCAAGCGGGAGAACGCCGTGCACACCGTCTCCACCAACGGGGTGAAGAGCGAGATGGGCGGCCAGAGCGTCGCGGTGACGCAGTCCAGCGTCTCGGTCGACGACGGCGCGCTGGAGGTGATGTGATGTCCGGCAACGCGCTCACCGTGGGCAGCACGATGCAGTGCCCGCACGGCGGCCAGGTGCAGGCCAGCCCGGCCAACAGCCGGGCCAAGGCCGGCGCCGCGCTGTTGACCAGCGGCGACACGTTCACCATCGCGGGCTGCCCGTTCACCCTCCCGCCCGGCTCTCCCAGCCCGTGCCTGTCGGTGCAATGGATCGTGCCGGACACCCGGGTGAAGGCGGGCTCGGCGACGCTGTCGGAGTCCGACTCCGGCATGTGCCTGAGCGGCGCCAACGTGCCGCAGGGGCCGGTCTCGGTGGTCAACACGCAGCGCCGGGTGCGGACCCGATGACCGGCCGGCCGATCAGCGACAGCGTCCGCTTCCCGTTCGCGGTCGACCTCGAGGCGGGCCGGCTGGCCCAGGAGCCGGACTACGCCGCGCACGTCGACCAGTTGATCCGCCAGGTGCTGCTGACCAGCCCCGGCGAGCGGATCAACCGGCCGGACTTCGGCTGCGGCCTGCGCCGGATGGTGTTCGCACCGAACTCGACCACGACCGCGTCGCTGCTGCAGGTGATGGTGCTGGAGGCGCTGCAGCGGTGGCTGACCGGCGTGATCACCGTGGATCAGGTCCGGGTGCTGGCCACCGACGCGCTGCTCGAGGTCACCGTGGCGTACGTGATCGACGCCCGCGCCGAGCGCCGGTTCCTGAACCTGGCGGTGCCGGCGTGATCGCGGGCCGCGACCGGCGCAGCGCCCTGCACGCCAACTCCGACGTGCTCGGCATCGACTTCCTCGCCGTCGACCCGGGCACCCAGACCCAGCTCGACGTGCACTGGCTCGCCGCGCCGTCGGCGGCCCAGCAGGCACTGCTCGGCGCGGACCGGATCTCGATCGTGGCGACCGACGGTGCCGCGCCGCCGATCCGGATCGCGGGCGTCGGCTTCCTTCCCGTGAACGGCGAGCTGGTGCTGCGGGTGTCGGTCGTCGCACCGGGCGGGTTCGGCCGCTACACGCTCACCATCGCCAACCTGCCCGGCGCCGACCAACTGGTCGACCCGTACCTGGCGAGTGTCGAGTTCTCGTTCAAGGCCGGCTGCTACAGCGACGTGGACTGCGACCACTCGGCGCACGACTGCGGCGGCGCGCCGGAGGTGGACGTCCCGATCGACTACGAGGCCCGGGACTTCTGGAGCATGCGTACGGCGTTGCTGGACTTCGCCGCGCAGCGGTATCCGCGCTGGGCCGACCGGCTGGCGGCGGACACCGCGGTGATGCTGGTCGAGGTGATGGCGGCGCTAGCCGACGACCTCGCGTACTACCAGGACCGGGTCGCCCGGGAGGCGCACCTCGAGACGGCCACCCAGCGGCGGTCGCTGCGCCGGCATGCCCGGCTGGTCGACTACCGGATCCACGACGGGCTGGGCGCCGACACCTGGATCAACGTCACCGCCCGGGGCAAGGGTTCGCTGCCGGCCGGCACCGCCCTGCACGGGCTGCGCGACGGCGTCCGGGTCGGCTTCTCGATCGGGCGCAACCTGGACGAGATGCTGAAGTCGCACGGGTTCGCGGTCGACGCGGCGCGCAACGCGGACAAGCTGGAGCCGTACCAGTGGGACGTGCACGACGTCAGCCTTCCGGTCGGCACCACCTCGCTGTCGCTGTTCGGCGGGCAGGCCGTGGTGGACGCGCTCAAGCCGTTCGACGACACCCCGCCCGGCGAGGAGTTGCCCGGGCGGTGGGTGCTGTTGCGTACCGAGCCGGCCGACCCGGCGCTGCCGTCGCGCGCCCAGCTGATCCGGGTGATCGCGGCCGAGGTGGTGCACGATCCGCTGGCCGGGGTGGACACCACGCTGCTGCGCTGGGCCGCCGAGCAGGCCCTGACCGCCGAGTTCGACCTGGCCACCCTGCGCGTACACGGCAATGTGCTGCCCGCGGTCGCCGGCGAGCACGTCGCGCGCACATTCGTGATCGGGCCCCGCGACGGCACATTGCCGCCGCCCGCCGCGCTGCTGGCCGCCGAGTCGCCGCCGGGGCCCACCGACGATCCGGCCGATCCGCCGGAACCCGCCGAGCCGGCCTGGGCGATCGAGCGCACCGGCCCGGACGGCAGCGTCGCCCTGCTGTTCAGCCTCTACCGCACCGACACCGACGGGCTGGTCCGCCGGCGGTCCACAGCGGACCCGGCGGATCCCCGGCTCGCGACACCCGAGCTGCGGCTGTCCGAGCGGATCACCGCCGGCGCCGGCGGGTTCACCGACGGCCGGGAGTGGACGTCGAAACCGTCGCTGCTGGATGCCCCGGCGTCGGGCGCGCTGGACCGGCACTACCTGCTGGACGACGGGTTCTGGCGGCGTACGGTCGGCTACCAGCGGGTGGACCACGAGTTCGTGCAGCTCGACTACGCCGCCGACACGGGCGTCACGATCCGGTTCGGGGACGGCTCGTTCGGGCGGGTCCCCGGCGTGGGCACCCGGTTCCGGGCGAACTACCTGGTCGGCAACGGCCGGACGGCGAACCTGCCGGCCGGGGCGATCCGGAACTTCGCCGACTCGGCGGCCGCGCTGATCACGGCGGTCGAGAACCCGTTCCCGGTGGACAACGGCGTGGATCCGGAGACGCCGGCCGAGATCCGCCAGCTGGCCCCGGAGGCGTTCCGGGCGCTGACCTTCCGCGCCGTCCGGCCGGAGGACTACGCCGAGGCCGCCCAGCGGCTCGACTGGGTGCAGCGGGCCGGCTGCGGGTTCCGCTGGACCGGGTCCTGGCAGACCGCGTTCGTCACCCCGGATCCCCGGTCCCGGGTCGAGGTCACCGCCGCGGAACGGGCCGAACTGGGCGAGCAGCTCGACCGGTTCCGCCAGGCCGGCCGGGAGACCAGCACGCTGGACCCGCGGTACGCCGACCTCGACCTGCGGATCCAGGTCTGCGTCGCGCCGGACGCCTACCCCGCCGAGGTGAGCGTGCGGGTCGCCGCCGCGCTGGACGGCTTCTTCGCCCCGGACAACTTCACCTTCGGCTCGGCGCTGGACCGCTCCCGGCTGGAGGCGACCATCCAGGGGGTCGGCGGCGTCCGCGCGGTCTCCGGGATCTCGTTCCGCCGGCGCGGCATGTTCGGCTGGGTGGAGCTGCCGATGGCGTACCGGCCGGGCCGCAACGAGGTGGTCCGGGTGGAGAACGACCCGCTGCATCCCGACCGCGGATCGTACGAGCTCAACTTGGACGGTGGGGCGTGATGGCTGCTTCGAAGCTTCACCCGGAGCCGCTCGCGATCGACGCCGGCCTGACCGTCATGCCGCGCCAGATCGCCACGTTCGCGCAGTTCCGCCAGGCGATGCTGGCGGAGCTGCCGACCCATCCGCCGCTGGCCGGCTGGCGGGCCCGGGGCGACCAGGACCTCGGCGTCATGCTGCTGGAGATGTGGGCGTACGCCTGCGACGTGGTGTCCTTCTACGACGAGACCATCGCCCACGAGAGCTATCTGCGGACGGCCCGGCTCGCCCCGTCCGTGCGCAAGCTGGTCGCTCTGCTCGGCTACCGGCCCCGCCCGGCCGTGGCGGCCCGGGCCCGGCTGGCGGTGCGGGCCGACGGGCGCCAGCCGTTGGTGCTGCCGGCCGGCACGGCGTTCCGGTCGGCGGCGTTCGGTGCCGAGCCGCCGCAGGTGTTCGAGCTGGACGCCGCCACCACCGTGCATCCGCTGCTGAACGGCTGGCAGCTCGAGCCGACCCGCCCGGCCGCCGTGCCGGCCCAGTCGGCCACCTTGCTGCTCGAGTCGCGGTCCGCCCGCGTCCTGGTCGGCGACCACCTGCTCGTGCAGTCCGGCGGCACGCTAGCCGGCGGCGTGTTCACGGCCGTCGCGGTCGCTCGCGGCGCCGACGGACACACCGTGACCCTGGACGGGGCGCTGACCACCGCGGTCCCGCTGACCACCGCCCGGCTGCTGCGGCCCGGCGCGAGCACCACGCTGTGGACCGGGCCGCTGGAGACGCAGACCCTCACGACCGGCACCGGCACGCTCGTGCTCTCCGGCGTGGTGCCGCAGATCCAGCCCGGCGCCCGGATCATCGCCGTCGGCGCGACCGCGCGGGCCGCGTTCCTGGTCACCACGGCCACCCAGGGCGTCCGGAAGCTGGCCGAGGGCACGCCGTTCACGGTCGGCAGCAGCACCGGGACCACGCCGCCGCTGCGCAGCCCGGTGACCGTGCTGACCATCTCGCCGGGTTGGCCGGCCGCGCTGGGCACCGACCCCGGAAAAATCATCATCGAGTACGGCCTGCAGGACGCGGGCACCCTCACGATGCCGGTGGACGCCCGGATCGCCCCGGGCGCCCCGTTGCGGCTGCGGGCGCCCGTCGAGGCCCCGCCGGACGGCACCCGGCCGGTGAACTTCCTGGTCGAGGACGCGGACGGCACGGCGGCCGAGCTGGCCGGGCAGGTCGACTTCGGCACCGGCCTGCTCAGCCCCGGCCAGGGTGGCGGCCTGACCACCGAGCTGGACCCGCCGGCCACCGTGTACGCCAACCTGGCCGACGTCAGCCGGGGCGAGACGGTGCCGTCGGAGCTGCTCGGGGTCGGCGACGCATCGCTGGCCAACCAGGCGTTCACGCTGCGCAAGAAGCCGCTGACCTACCTCTCGGTGCCGACCGGCGCCGACCCGAACGGCGTCCGCAGCACGCTCACGGTGTGGGTCCGCGACCTGCGCTGGACCGAGGTGCCGAGCTTCTTCGGGGTGGCCCCGGACGCGACCGTCTACGTGGTCCGCCAGGACGACGCCGGCGCGTCCACAGTGCTCTTCGGCGACAGCGTCCGCGGCGCTCGGCTGCCGTCCGGCGCACCCGTGGTGGCCGGCTACCGGTTCGGCGGCGGCGCCGCGGCTCCCCCGGCAGGCGGCATCACCCAGCTGGCCCGGCCGGTCAAGGGCCTGACCGCGGTACGCAACCCGGTGGCCGCGGCCGGGGGCGACGACGCCCAGCCGGCCGACCGGGTCCGCAGCTACGCCCCCCGCTCGGCGCTGCTGTTCGGCCGCGCGGTGTCTATTCAGGACATGGAGGCGCTCGCCGCCGGGCAGCCCGGGGTGCGCGACGTGCAGGCCCAGTGGGCCTGGGACGCGGAGCGGCAGGTGCCCACCGTGCACGTCTGGTACATCGGCCCGGCCACGCTGGCGACGGCGATCACCACGTCGCTGCGGTCCGCCACCGCGCCGTCCACGCCGATCACGGCGACCAGCGCCCAGGCGGTGCCCGCCGACCTGGTCGTCGATCTGCGGGTGGACCGCGACCATCAGCGCCCGGTCGTGGTCGCCGACGTGATCGCGACACTGACCGCCCCGGTGACCGGCCTGCTGTCGGCCGAGCGGATCGGCGTCGGCGCGCCGCTGTTCCGCAGCGTGCTGCTGGCCGAGCTGCTCGCCGTGCCGGGGGTGACCGGCGTCGCGGGCCTGACCTGGCGGAACGCCGGATTCGCCGAGTACGGCTACGAGCCGGGCAACGGGCGGTGGTTCGAGGTGAGCCTCACGGTGAACGCGACGGAGGACCAGGATGGCTGAGCAGGCGAACGACCGGCTGCCGCAGTACTACGCGGAGAAGCTGTGGGAGCTGATCCCGCCCGTCTACCGCGACGAGGACCGCGACGGGGTGCTCCGGTCGCTGACCGAGGTGCTCGCCGCGCAGGCCGCCGTGCTCCGGCGCAGCACCGACCGGCTGTGGGAGGACGCCTTCATCGACCTGTGCGACAGCTGGGCGGTGCCGTACCTGGGCGACCTGGTCGGCACCCGGATGGTGTCCGCGCTGGACACCCGGGCCCGGCGGGTCGACGTCGCGAACACCATCTACTACCGGCGGCGGGCCGGCACCCTGGCCGTCCTGGAGGGCCTGACCGCCGACATCACCGGCTGGGAGGGCACGGTCGTCGAGGAGTTCCGCCAGCTGGCCCGGATGCCGCACGGCCTGGACAGCTCGCCGGCGGCCACCGGCCGGCTGACCGCCACCCCGGTGCACGGCCTGCCCGACCTGCGGCGCCCGCGCGGCGCCCGGCTGGCCTACGGCGCCTGGGACGAGTTCGCGCACCTGCCGGACACCCGCCGCCACCACGGCGGGATCGACGGCCGGTACGGCATCGCCAAGCTGGCCTTCCACCTCTACCGGCTGGGCTCGTTCGCGGTGCTGCGGGCCACGCCCAAGGTGCTGGCCAAGGACCCGGGCAACCGGAAGCGGTTCACCTTCGACCCGTCCGGGCGGGCCGTCGCGCTGTTCGGCACGCACAGCCGGCCGGACTTCACCGACGGCTGGCGGCGGGCGCTGGAGTGGGAGCTGCCCGCGCCGATCCGGTGCGAGGTGCTCGCGCACGCCGAATACCTGGTCACCGAGGCCGACATCCTGGCCTGGGTCGCCGACGCCACGCTGACCGCGGGGCGCGCCGACGTGCTGCGGCTGGTCCGCGGGGTGCCGGTGGCCGGCGAGGCAGCGCTGCGGGCCCGGCTGGCGGAGCTGTTCACCGCGGCCGGCCTGGCGCCGCCCGATGCCGCCGAGATGCGCCGGATCCTGGCCGACACGATCATCGGTGACTGCGGCAAGGCGACCCTGCTGCCGACCACCGACGACGCGGGCGCCGACCGGTGGTCCATCATGGTCGAGGCCAATCCCGGCGGGGGCGCGCCGGTGCCGGTGACCCAGGAGGTGACCGCCGCCGGCAATCTCGCGGGCGGCAGCGTCAGCCCGGCCGGCACCGTGCTGGTGATCGACGCGGAGAACGGGCTGGGCGTGTTCTCTTCAGGCCCGCAGCCGAGCACGATCCAGGTCAGCTACGCGTACGGCTTCGCCGGCCCGATCGGCGCCGGCAGCTACGGGCGGCCGGGGCTGACCCCCGTGCCCGCCGCCGCCCAGCGCCGGGGTGGCGGGGCGATCGCCGCACCGGCCGCCGGCCCGGGCGCCGCGGTGTCCATCGTGGACAGCGCGACGTACGGTCCGGTGGCGAACCTGACGGCCGGGCCCCGGCTGCTGCTGCAGGCGGACAGCGAGCAGCGGCCGTACGTGCAGCTCGGCGCCGACCTGGTGATCACCGCCACCGGGCCGGACAGCGAGCTGGTGATCGACGGCTGGTGGCTGGGCTCGCTCGGCCCGCGCAGGATCCGGCTCGCCGCCACGGCGCAGGCGAACTGGGCCTCGGTCCGGATCGCGCGCAGCACGTTCGACCCCGGCGGGCCGGACGCCGAGGGGACCGCGCTCGGCCCGGTCACGCTGTCGGTCGAGTCGTCGGTGACCGAGCTGGTGCTCGACGCCTGCATCACCGGGCCGATCACCGTGGCGCCCGCCGGCTTCGTCGCCACGCTGCGCCTGACCGACTCGATCGTGCATACGACCGATCCCGGCGGCACCCCGGTCGCGCTCAACCAGCCGGACGGCGAGCTGCACATCCAGGGCTGCACGGTGCTCGGGCGGCTGACCGCGCACCAGATCGAGGCGTCCGAGTTGCTCTGCACCGGGCTTATCACGATCGAGAACATCCAGGCCGGATGCGTACGGTTCAGCGCGTTCGCGCCGGACAGCCAGGTGCCGCGGGCGTACCGGTCGATCGAGATCGGCAACCCGCAGTCGCTGTTCACCTCGCTGCGCTTCGGCGACCCCGGTTACGGCCAGCTCTCCGACATCGCGCCGGCCGAGCTGGCCCGCGGCGGCGAGGACGGCACCGAGATCGGCGCGTTCCACCGGCTGCTCAACCCGATCAAGCTCGACAGCCTGCAGGCGAAGGTCGCCGAGTTCCTGCCGTTCGGTCTCATTCCCCTCTTCACGACGGAGACGTAAGCCATGGCCCAGGATCGGTCCCGTTCGGCCTTCGACGTCCGCGTGCCCAAGCACTGGAGCAGTGTGCAGGCGCAGCAGGGACGTCTGCTGTCCGATGACGACGTCAACGAAGCGGACGCCATCGACAAGGAGGACATGCGGCGTACCCGGGCGCAGGTCATCGGGCCCGCCGGGTCGCCGGATAACGGGTTCAAGGTGGCCGCGCCCCGGGTCAGCGCCAACCACATCGACTTCGACCTGCTGCCCGGCACGATGTACGTCGGCGGGCACCGGGTGACGCTGGAGGAGACCGAGGCGTTCTCGCTGCAACGCGACTGGCTGCAGCAGCTGCCGGCGGACCGGCCCGACCTGGCCGGCGGCGAGCGCATCGACGCGGTTTACCTGGAGGTCTGGCAGCAGCCGGTGACCGCGGTCGAGGACGACGAGCTGACCGAGGTGGCGCTCGGCGGGCCGGACACCTCGGTGCGGCTGCGCACCATGCGCCGGGTCCGGCTGCTGCCCAACGTCAACACGGAGAGCTGCAGCGCCGCCTGGTCCGCGGTGCAGGCGAAGCTCGGCCTGCTCTCCGACGAGAACGAGCTGTTCAGCCCGGCCACGATGCGGGTCGGTTTCGTGCCGAACGCCGGCCCGGGCGGCGACCTGTGCAGCCCGTCGGCGCAGAACGGCTACCTCGGCGCCGAGAACCAGGCGATCCGGGTGGAGATCGGCAGCGGCGGCAACAAGCTGCTGTGGAGCTACGACAACGCCTCGCCGCTGTACCGGGTGCGGCTGATCACCGAGGGCGGCGTACCGAAGATCAGGTTTTTGCAGCCGCCGAAGGACGAGGCGCACTGGCCGGTGTCGCAGCAGACTGTCGAACTGCTGCCCTGGTCGGCGGTGCTGCCGAACAAGGAGAAGGTGGCCGAGACCGGCGGCGGCTTCCTGGCCAAGGTGGCCGCGTCCTACGACCCGGACGCGCAGACGATCACCACCACGCCGGTGGTGCCGGCCACCTTCGGCACCACCTGGCAGAGCCGGGCCGACGCGGCGGCCATCAGTTCGGTCCAGAACAGCTTCTTCTATCTGCGGGTGTGGAACCGGGGCGCGGACACCGCGTCGGTCAACGAGATCCCGTTCACGGTCGGCACGCCGGTGGAGCTGACCGGCACCGGCCTGACCGTCACGATGAGCGGCACGCCGCTGCGGCCCGGCGACTTCTGGATCATCGCGGCCCGGCCGGAGAGCCCGGCGCGGGTGGTGCCGTGGCGGCTGGAGACCGGGCTGCCGGCCGAGGGACCGCGGCGGTTCTACGCCCCGCTCGGCATCGTGCACTGGCGGCCGGGCGGCGCGCACACGGCGTTCGACTGCCGGGCCACCTTCGTCCCGCTCACCAAGGACCGTGGCTGCTGCATCACCCTGTCGCCGAACACCAACTGGCAGCACACGCTGGATTCGGTGGCGACCGCCGACGACGTGTGCGTGTGCTTCCAGCCCGGCGACTTCGAGACCACCCGGACGCTGGAATTCCGCAACAAGCACGTCCGGCTGCACGGCGACGGCGACGGCAGCCGGATCCTCGGGCGCGGGGTGGAGGCGGTGTTCCGGTTCATCGGCTGCACCACGGTGGACGTCTCGGACCTGAACCTGCGGGCCGACACCGCGCTGCCGGCGCAGGGGGTGAAACCGGACCTCGGCGGGGCGATCACCACCCGCGACTGCGATCGGGTGGCCATCTCGCGGGTCACCGCCCGGTGCGCGTCCGGGCCGGTCACCGACGCGGCGGCGGTCTCGTTGCACACGAACTTCACCGGCCTGCGGGCGCTGCGGTCGTCGGCCCGGGTGACCGGCTGCGATCTGGTGGCCGGCGCCAACCAGATCGGCCTGCAAGTGGTCAATTACGGGCGGACGGCGATCACCGACAACACGGTCGGCGTGGACCCCGGGGAGAACTCGAAGTTCCGGGTCGAATGGCTGCAGAACAATCAGTTCCTCCGCATGTTCCGGCGCACTTTGCTCTACAAGCACCGCCTTGTCGACAATGTCGGCCAGCAAACCGGCGAATCGAAAATCACGGTCGGCGGCGTGCCCCTGTGGATCAAGACCGACAAGACCCTGCAGGACGAGTGGAACACGGTGGCGAATTGGCGCAAACTGCCCGTCCGCCGGCGCGACTATCTGGCGATGGGCGATCACCTGCACGATATGGCGGACAGTCTACTGTGGGGCATGGGCACGGTCGGGGTGCGTAATTCGCCGGCCTTCAAGAAATTCATCACCCAACTGATCACCGGCGCGACGGCGGCCACCGGCGTACGAATGGTCGCCGCCCGCGGAATCGTCGTCGGCGGCACGATCGCCCCGGAAGTGCGGATCATCGGCAACACCGTGCGCGACGCCGTCCAGGGCATCCACGTCGGCGTGAGTGCGCAGCGCAAACGCGATCCCGGCGTGCTGGCCCCGGTGGCGGACACCGCCGGGCGCGTGCTGATCAGCCAGAACGTGGTGCACGTCGCGCTGATGCCCGAGTCGGCGGTGGAACGGCACGGCATTTTCGTCGGCAACAGCACCAGCCTGTCGCTGGACGGCAACATGGTGAGCTGCGAAAAGATCGGCACGGCCAGCCGGCTGCACATCGAGGGCATTCGAGCGTACGGATTCTACGGCCCCTCGACGCTGATCGCCCGCAACCATCTGACCGGCTTCAACATCGGCATCCGAACGGCCGCCCTCAACAACAAGATTGCCGGCCAGACATCGGTGTGGCGGGTTTCCGACAATATCGCGGTCGGCGCCGTGGCCTGCGTCGACCGGAGCCTGAAGTTCGGCACGGCGGACTTCGTCGAGATGGCCGGAAACAAGCCATGACTTGCCCGCGCGGAAGGGGTAGTATCCGGGGTACGGCCAGTAGAGCATTGGTGCTTGATCCGAGTCGTCGGCCATCGTGTCGCCTCACGGATAGGGTTCGAGTCCCGGTTGCTGGATAGATGTAGTAGGAAGTGAGGGTCCTATACGGACCCTCACTTTCTTATTGGGTGGCGACGGATCGGTCCGGGGCCGGGCCGGCACCACGATGTGCCCGCCCGGCCCGTCGGGTTACGGCGTTACCGGCGTGCCGCCGAAGGTCACCACGAGGTGGCCGTCCGCGGCGAAGGACCAGCCCAGGGCGCCGGCGTAGGAGGAACACCGGGACCCGTTCGTGCCGGTCCAGAACTGGTTCGAGCTGTCGGCGTCGCCGATCGTCTTGTCGTTCGACCCGCTGCTGCTGCGGCATGAGGTGTTGCTCCGGAACACCGAGGTGCCGGCGTCGAACGAGAAGTTACGCTCGACGTTGTCGATGCTGACGTTGTTCGAGATCGACATGGTGCCGGGGTTGCTGTTGTAGGTGAACCCGTGGTGGCCGTTGTGGTAGGCGATGCTGCGCCGGACGATGTGGTTCACCGCGATGCTGTCGCCGCCGAGCTTGTAGCCGTTGCGGTCGCCGTTCGAGTTCACGGTGCCGTCGCTGAGCGTGCCGTTGTTGTAGGACAAGGAGTCCTCGATGGTCACCGGCCCGATCGGCCCGGTGTCGGTCTTGGTGTAGAGGTCCCAGCCGTCGTCGATGTTGTTGTGCGACACGGCGTAGCGGAAGACGTTGCCGGTGCCCGAGGTGAGCTTCGCGGCGAAGCCGTCGGCGTCCTCGCCGTCGGAGTCGGCGTTGTCGTGCGACTCCGCGCTCAGCACGAGATTGTTCGCCGGCCATTGGCTGCTCGGGGTGTCCGAGGCGATCCGCGAGATCTGCAGTCCCGAGTCGCGGTTGAAGCGCGTCACCGTACGCTCAATGATGTTGTTGCTGCCCCCGACGAAGATCCCGTTGTCCCCGGCGCGCTCCACGACGAGGCCCGTGACGTGCCAGAACGAACCGTTCAGGGCCAGCCCGCGGTTCGCCGGATCCTCGGTCATGGCGGAGAAGTTCAGCACCGGGGTCTCACCCGGGTAGGCGGACAGGTTCTTGCGGGCGCTCGAGGTGCCGTCGTTGCCCGCCGCGATGGTGATCGTCTGCGCGAGCGCGTAGGTCCCGCCGCGCAGATAGATCGTCCCGCCGGCCGCGATCCGGGTGATCGCCGAGGCCAGCGTGGTCGGGCTCGACTGCGTCCCCGATGCGGTCGCGCTGCCGTTCGGCGCCGCGTAGAGATCGCCACTCGACGGCGGGGGCGTGGTCGCGGTCGGTGTCGGGCTGGCTGTCGGGCTGCTGGTGGGACTGGTGGTCGGCACGGTCGGTGTCGGCGTGCTGCCGCTCCCGCCGGTGATGACCGTGACGTCGTCGAAACCCGCGGAGGCGTACGCCGTCTGCAGCCCGATCCGGCCGGTGGCCGTGACCGAACTCGTGCCGGAGCCGACCGTGACGCCGTCCACGCTCCCGGTGATCGTCGTGCCGGTGACGGTCAGGCTCAGCGTGTACCAGGTGCCGGTGGCCACGGTCCGCGACGCGGTGCCCAGCACCGTGACGCTGCCGCTGTTGACGGCCTGCAGTTGCGCCTGGTTTCCGGGCAGCAACGCCAGCCGGTAGAACGTGGTCGAGGTCTTCGCCCGGGCCAGCAGGCCGACGAAGCCACCCGAGCCGAACGAGAGCGGCTTGACCTTCGCCGACACGGTGTAGTCGGTCCAGCCGGCCTCGCCGGCGAAGTCGCGCGCGTTCTCGCTGTCCGCATTGGTCTGGCGCAGCGTCTGCGTGCCGTCGGCGACGACCGACCAGGTGCCGCCCGATTTCGACCAGCCGGTGGCGCTGCCCGACTCGAAGTCGGCGGTGAACACGGTCGCCGCCTCGGCGTTGGTCACGGTGACGGCGAACGCCGCCGTCATCAGGACGACCAGCCCGCCGACACCGGCCAACCGGCGCAGCCGACGGGCCCGCGGTGAGGGTGCCATGGGTATTTCTCCTTGTCGCAAATGGATGCCGCCGGGGGTGGGCAGGCGCGACACGACAGCCCGGCGGCCAATGCAACAAAAGGCCGTCGATTTGCAGGAAATGATGTTATGAGGCTGTCGTCACCGCAGCGTGCGGCACATCCTCGGGAGTGGGGGTCCGGCGGTCTCCGGGACGGGTATTTCGTTTGGAATCTTTCACCGCCGATATATGAGAGTCAATAAATATGATTTGCAGGTTTGTTGCAGAACTGCACGCCCGTCGATCGGAATTCCCCATTTCGATCGAGGCCGGCGGCCGCATCGCACCCGCCGGGGGGCGCGTGCGATGCTGACCGGGTGATCGTCGAGTTCGCCGCCGAGCTGTGGATCTGGGACGCCCGCCGGGACGAGAGCTGGACCTTCGTCAGCCTGCCCGTGGACGCGTCCGAGGAGATCCGGCACCTGACCGGCGGCCGGCGCCGCGGCTTCGGCTCGGTCCGCGTACGAGCCACGATCGGCACCAGCAAATGGACGACGTCGATCTTCCCGGACAGCGCCCGCGAGGCCTACGTGCTGCCGGTCAAGCGCGCCATCCGCACGGCCGAGACGCTAACCGCGGGCGACGTGGCAACGGTGACCGTCGAGCTCATCGACCTCTGACGCCGTCGCCGGAGCTAACGCAGCAAGCCGAACACCAGGCCCGCGATCACCGCGCCGATCACCGTGCCCGCCACGACCTGCCCCGTCGTGTGGTCGCCCAGGCGCACCCGGGACCAGCCGACCGCGGCGACCACGACGGCGGTGGCCAGCAGCACCGGTCCGAAGACGAGCACCAGGACCACCATCGAGCCGGAGGCGACGCTGGCGTGCACGCTCAACTTCCAGAAGTGGTTGACCACGGTGGCGACGAACCCGCCGATGAACGACGCCACCACGAGCACCACCAGCTCGCGGGGAGCGCCGAGCAGTGCCAGCAGCGCCAGGCCGATCAGCACCGACACCAGGCCCAGGGCGAGCGGCTTGGTGCGCTGTTCGCGCACGCCGATGTGCCGGTCGCTCAGCCGGCCGCGCCGGACCCCAACCCAGATCATCGCGTACGGGAGGATCGCGCAGAACAGGCTGGCCAGCAGGCCCCAGCCGAGCCCCGTCGGCACCGTCCGGCCGGCGTGCACGCCGATCACGACCGGAAGCACGGCGGCCAGCACGGCCGGGGCGAAAACCTCGGTGAGCCCGCGGGCCGCGTGGGTCAGGGCACCCGCGGACGGCGAGGCGCCGGCGTCGACAGTAGGCATCGGCGCATATCCTGCCGTGCCGCCCCGCACCACGAGACGCCGGGCTCAGGCGATCAGCGTCCGCTTCGCGCGGATGACGCAGAACTCGTTGCCCTCCGGATCGGCGAACACGGTCCACGACTCGGCGCCGGTCTGCCCGATATCGACCCGGCGCGCACCGAGCGCGAGAATCCGCTCGATGTCGGCGTCGCGGCCGTCAGGGCCGGGGGTGAGGTCGAGGTGCAGCCGGTTCTTCACCGTCTTGGTGTCGGTCACCGGCATGAAGCAGATGCCCACCGGTGCGGTCTCGTCGGCGCCGATGACGACCTCACGTTCCCGCTCTGAGAGAACCTTCCAGCCCAGCACCGCGGCCCAGAAGCGGGCCTGAGCCGGCAGATCGTGCGCATCGATGACGATGTGGTGCAGGGATACGGTCACGCCCGCCATTCTGCAGGGCTTAGTTTTCTCACGTGACCGCCACCGGGAGACCCGTACGAGGTTCTTGATTTTCTCTTCATATACGACAAGAGGTGTCGGGAACAGGTGCGACGATCGCTGGCATGACCAACATCGACTACCCGTGGGAACCTCCTCTTGCCGGCACCGAGGTCGAGCAGCTCAC